>ENA-OOXY01001227-OOXY01001227.1-human-gut-metagenome-genome-assembly--contig:-NODE-1227-length-18123-cov-3.328592_pt1 | contig 18123 bp, 14 predicted proteins | sample MGYA00241593_ERZ501355 | MGnify/ENA primary metagenome ERZ501355 (study PRJEB25962, sample SAMEA2042739) | human gut metagenome | biome: human gut; feature: human-associated habitat; material: faeces... | reverse complement strand
ATGACTCTGTTTACACTTCATACCATCCTATTATAGAATATGAAGTGAAACAAGCAAACATGATCTTACTACGATAAGAATAACACGGAACTATCTTATGCCGCCACGAGGCGGACATAACAGCGGTGAACAAAACTCCATGACAAGAGTTACCAACAATCAGCCTTATGAGCATTCCATTCTTCAACATTGGGAAGAGCCCCAAGAAAAACAAGATCATCATATTCGCCAAGCAGGCAATTCCATGCAGCATGGTTGCTGGCATTGTCATCGGCGGACTTGCTATCCTCGGTAAGCGTATCGAAGCCAAGGACTGCTATCGTTTCTACACCGACATCAGAAGACGCAAGAACTATAGTCGCACCTATTTTCTGGACAAAATGCAGGAGAAGTTGAATGAGAAAATGCGGAGGGATGATGAATTGGAGGGCATGAGGAGATGAAAATGCAAAGCACTATTGGCTATGAAATGTGTAACCAATGGTGCTTTGTGAATCGTTATAGAATTTTCGTTTCAAAGAAATTCTTTATCCTGTATATACCTATATCATGCTTATAGCGTCCGAACAGAAGCTGTGGATTGACATTGTGTTTGTCTGCTTCTGTCTGAATATATGGTGCTATTTTGTAAGATGCAACATCACGAGTCCTTGCCATGAACTTTTTCCAGTCCGCATTTGGCAGGGTCGCATTTAAAGCAAACTTGTCAGCCTCAGACTCCTCGATGTTCTTCTTGTCCTCCATGAAATTAATCATTGCCTTACCATTTTTGGTAAGGTGCTTGAATACATGACCGACCTCATGTAAAGTGGTGAAAGCAAAATTGTCAATGGTAGCTATTCTCTCAGTGATGACAATCGTTGGTGTATCTCCTATCCAAAAGGACATTCCATCAACAGGGACTTGTCCAACCTTATTGACTACAAGAAAACGAATGCCATACTTGTTAAGAACCTCTTGGGTTTTGTTCACCGTATTCTTGTTTTCTTTAAACACATTGTTCAGCTCTCTTGTCAGCTTCTCTGTATCTGCCCCCTTGTCAAATGTGCATAAAGTTGAATCATCATTCTTAGAGAGATGATAGCAATAATATTTCCAAGACAGAATGTCAACGGGATTGGTTTTCACCTTTTCTGACTTGCGGTAATAAGAAAGTTCCATTTCTTCTGCCTTCAAACCAAAGAAATCATCCAAGTTATCCACGGAAAAGACCTCGAAGATGCGTTTTACATCCTCGATGATATTTCCTCTAACGATACCTACTTTTCTGAAAAAGGGAATTGATACTTGTTCTTTGAGTACATTCCAAATCTCAAGCATTTTAGTCTGCAACACAACCCTTTCGCTCTGTTTGGCGCAATCCAATTCGTATTGCGTCTGGATGTTCATGAGATATGTCGCAGAAATGCCGAGAGCGTTTTCCAACAATAATGCCATTTCAGGTGTCAGAGAACGTTTGCCTTTTATGACATCATTCAGAATGGATTTCTGTATGCCAGTGAGTTCGGACAATTCGCTCTGCTTCATATTACGAGCAGACAATTCGTCCTTAATCACCTCGCCCACATGAGTTGCCTCAAATGGGACTGCTTGATTGAAACTAAACTTAGTCATAATGATGTGATATTTCAATTAATTCTATTTCGGTAATGATAATACTGCCATCGGCAGGAGAGCTTTGGAAAATCAATCGCCAAACATCATTGCATCTTACGGATTCTTGATCTTTTCTGTCTCCGTGCAATCGTTCGTAGCGCAAGCCATGATCACGCATAATGTCTTCAATTCTTGTTGCAGCTCTCATTTTGTTGACAGCCTTAACATAGCCCTTGATTGCGGCTATAGGAAGTCTTTTATACTTCTTGTCAGAAGTCTTTCCGTTTTCGAACAGTTCCAACAAAGCCTCGTCTTCACTTGTTATGTTCATATATTATTCAGGCATGTTAATTTTATTTGTGTGCAAAATTACGATAAATATTTCGATTATCAAAATTGATAACTAATTATTAGCTATATTATAATCATTTTTAACTGTTATTCTTGGCACTCGGGGAAAAAAGCAATAGGACAAACCTATTTATATTCAACTGTGAAAAGCGTATTTATGCCTTCTGTATTGCCCCGCAAAGCAACATTCTTCGTGTACGTGTAAGTCAGATAGATATTCCCTTCAGCCGTCGGCTTAAGTGCAAAAGCTAACCTGTGGCTAATAACCGCCTGAGGATAGAGCTGGCCGAGAATGAAAAAGATGTTGCGCCTTATGATGTCCTCCAGTGTGTCCTCCATGTTAGTGGTGTAGACCTTGGGCGCAATCTTTCTCAGCAATCCAGCCTTCATCATGGCACTCATTTCTGCTGACTTGCCTTTGTCCTGAGTAGCCATCACCATCTCAGAGATATTGTTTATCATCGGTTTCTTGGTCATGGACTTCCATTTTTCTGTTAAGATAGGCAATTTCGTCGGATAACAAAAAGATTTTTGAAGTTTTGTCGGATAAGAGATGATTTTTCTGAAGTTTTGTCGAATAAGGCATAAGAGGTTGTATTACTACATTACCTCTGAGAATTTTGATTTGAGTTATGTACAGTCTTACGGCGACAGATATTGCACTTTACGCACCGAATATAACAAAGGAAAGCGCATTAGGGAAGACTGGTGCTTACTGTCATGAGGAATGCAATGGAAGAGTTTTCTTGTTTTAATCCGCTTTGGCACCAGTCGAATGACAGAGGGTATGCGAGCTTCCATTCATAAGGAAACACCTTGAGGAAGTAGTTGTCACATTCGTTATCTTCATCTGTTGAAAACAAAATGAATATGGATTCAGCCCTTTACCTTATCATCTCTTACGCAATTTTGTGCAGACAAGTTACCATTTGCTCAAGGCCCATCCCATGGATTTGCCCTTACTTTGCACCGCAAGATTCAAAAGGCTATGGGAAAAAATATCATTTCTGTGAATAAGCCTTATGTTATCGTCAAGTCCGTAATCTTGGATTCTATTGTCAGATTCCCAGATAGTGCTGTGAAAAGCAAGAAATATAGGGGAAATAAGACGACCCAGAATGTATTTACTGTTGCCACTGATGATGAAGCATAATTTGATAGAACAATATGGAAAATCAAATAAAGTATAGATTCCGTAGAATGGAACTCGAACAGTTTGCCATGTTCGAGGAAAATTACGACAAAGATGTCAAAGAAGCTCAGTTCCAAACTGAGGCACAATTTTCGTTTGATAAGGGGACTTCAGTGTTGTGCTGTCGTATCTCTGTCGACATGTCTGCTTTGGATAAGCCGTTAGCCAAAATAGTACTAAAGAGCTTCTTTGAGATACATCCTGATTCACTAAAGTTCTTGCTCAAGGAAGACAAGATTGTTTTCCCTCCTGTTCCGTTAGTACAGTTCGCCTCCCTTTGCTATGGTGCTATCAGAGGTGTGCTGTTTGCAAAAACCCAAGATACGCCATTGGCAAGTTACGTCCTACCTCCGGTTTATTTCGGTAACATGATTGACAAAGGATTTGAAGTTGAATAGACTATCCTCTACAATGTCTTAATAATCTTCTTAGGTTCATTAGACTGTTTCAATAACGTTTGGCTGACATACCCTTTGGTGCACGGTGCAAGTCATATATAAATATACGCTTGCACCGTGCACCAAAAGATGTAGCCAGAAGCGTTATTTCCCTAAGAAATGCTAAAAGATTTGGATAAGGTTCAGAAAAAGTGTATCTTTGAACCCAAAATCAGAGTATGATGGTAATCATTGCATAATCACGAAGTACTCATAGTTAAGCATTACGCTGGCTACACGAAGAAAAATAGAGATTTGCAAGCAACTGAATATCAGAAAGTTATACCGATTAAGTTCGAGGACCTCTCTCTCCGCTGAAAAAGAGACTTATAACTAACTGGCAATCAGAAAGTTATAACCATCTTAACATTTAAGAACAAATGTTCTTTTGTGTTAATTACCACCTAATCAGTAAGTTACAAGCACTTGATAATCACGGAGAAAAGGTACTTTGAACCTACCCTAAAAAGGTGGCAATCGGAAACTCACAATTGTCACCCAAATACGAGGTGATTTAACACTTTCTGTAACAAAATTAGTCGTTATAGTCTGACTGAATTGAATTGTCATCTGAAAAGATTTTATTCAGCACATTCATGGCCTTTTCCTGTGGTTCATCACCTATATGGATGTAGGCCTGCAGGCTCTTGATGGTTCGTTTGCCAGTCATCTTCATCACGACCTGCGGCGGGCCCCCGTTGGCTATAGCAAGCGAGATGAATGTCCTGCGGCCGGCATGGGTACTCATCTTGTCGCATTTGCAGACTGTCTCCTGGATCCGGTTCTCGCCATGGTAGCTCACAAGAGTAATCTCCGATGTTATTCCGGCAAGGCGGCAGAGAGTCTTCAGATGGCTGTTCATCTTTTGTAAGGTCGGACAGGGGAAGATGGTGTCTGCACCTTTGCAGTCAGGGCGCATGTATTTCTTTAGTATCTGCTGTTGTTGAGCGGTATTCTGATGCAATTATCGGTTTTGCGTGGCGTGACAGCAATGTGGCCGTCTGTTACATTAGCGTATCTCAAGTTCAGAATATCTGAATAGCGTAGACCCGTATAGCAGGCAAACAGGAAGATGTCCTTCACACGGAAGAGGGATGGTTTCTCAACCGGTACGCGGAAGTGCTGGAGCCGGTGCAGTTCCTTCTCTGTAAGACAGATCGGCTCATTCTGTGCGATGCGGATGACAGGTCCGAAATGCTTGAAGTCGTCGATGGTGTGATATTTGTGTTTGAATGCCCAGCGGAGGAAGCGGCGCAGAAATTCCAGTTGTTTCTTTACGGTAGAGTTCTTCAGCCCTTCCGACTCCCCAAGAAAATGGAAGTACTCTGTCAGCCCCCTCTCACGGAAAAAGTCAAAGGACAGACAGAAACCATTTCCTTTCATCCGCTCCATCTTTGTGATGTGGTTCCACATGGAGTTGTATTTTTCACGGCTGCTCTTGGACCATCCTTTAGAATCACCCTCTCTACGCATGAAATCCTGGTAAGCACCAGGATGAAGTACTTCCGGCGCTTTGTCTTGGCACACGCATCAACATGCTTGGTGGCATTGGCACGGCTCTTTCCCTCATTGTACCCCACCGTACGAGCCAGTCGCGCTCTCAACGAAGCCACTGCATTGGCGATTTTCTTATCAGTAAGCATTTGTCCCTTGCGCTGTGAGGCTGAGTTTGCATGTTGCACGACTACAACCAATTGTTCGAGCCCGGCGTTGACATAGCTCATTGGCATCATTCCGTCAACATCGAGCTTTATGCGCTGGGATTCTCTGTCCCACTGAATCTCACAGGCATGAAGCCTGTTGGCTGCGTGGCAAATGATCTTTCGCTACGTAGAAAAATATCATTCGCTACGTAGCAAACGATCTTTTTCTATAGCATTACAACATTGGAAACATAGCTTTGAGCCCACAATAATATAGCTTTGAGCTCACAATAATATAGCTTCGTGCCCGCAATAACATAGCTTCGTCGCACGAGAACATATTTTCGTCCCCACAGCACTAATACAGGCCAAAATGAATTCGACGAATAGTTACAGTGATATTCAGACAAGGTAATTAATATTAACAAAAAGATAACGAAGTCAGAAGGTATATATATAAACCGAGGGTCCAATGCCGGAAACACAAGTTAAACGTTTGCATGGTCCTTTTATAAAAATAATAAATAATTTGTTTGCAGTTTCAATAAAAGTATTTATCTTTGTGTAAAAACAGCCTATTGATATGTGTTTTCTACCAGAAACCTATAAACATAATAGTATTTTAGCTGACATACTCTTTAAAAATAATATATTAGTATCTTACCTATGATATACAAACGATTACGACCAAGTATCGTCATCTTATTCTTGCTGCTGAGTGTCGTGCAAATGGCAATGGCAGAGATTAATGATGTCGCGTCAGTGCAGGTGGAACCGGCTGACCAGACTAATGCAGATGAAGAGACAGCTGAAGCTGTCAGCGATGTCGGATGGCCTGCCCACTACGGTGGTGTCATGCTACAAGGCTTCTATTGGGGCTCCTTCGATGAGTCCTCATGGGAGAAGCTTGGCAGTGCGGATACCGTAGCACTGTATTCCAAGTACTTCGACCTGATTTGGGTTCCGCAGAGTGGCGGCATGCCGTACCAGGGCAGCCGTACCATGGGCTATATGCCTTACTATTACTTCGACCACAACTCCTGCTTCGGTTCCCAGGGCAAACTGAAGGCGATGATTGCCGCCTACAAGGCTAAGGGTACCGGAATAATAGAGGATGTGGTCATCAACCACCGTTCATCCATCAATCAGACCGATTTGCTCTCGTTCCCGACCGAGACTTACAAGGGAACAGACTACCACTTTACATCATCCGACGTGCTCAATGACGATGATGGTGGAGCTACCAAGGCTTATCTCGACTATCTGAACTCATTGACTGATACCAAGCTATCGCTGTCGGCATACGGCGAGGAGACATGCTCGTCAGTAGACCGGCAGACCTGTGAGTCGTTTGATGGGGCACGTGACCTGGACCATCGCAGTCTCAACGTTCAGAACACTATAAAGGCCTATGAGAACTTCCTCCTTGATGGCACGGACGGACTGGGCTATTCCGGCTTCCGTTATGATATGGCAAGGGGATTCCTTCCTAAGCACCTCGTAGACTACAACAAGTCGGCAAAGCCACGCTTCTCGGTAGGTGAGGTCTTCGACGGCAATTTCAATGAGGTGAAATGGTGGCTCAACCACTGGACCGACACCACAACGGTGGACGGGAAGCAGAAAATCACCCGATACAATGCCGCCTTCGACTTCCCAATGCATTTCTCTGTGATGACACAAGGCTTCAAGAACAGCGACTTCAGCCAGCGAACGGGAGCCTTCACGCTCGACGCCTCCGGGAAGAGAACCAACACCCCGCTTATCTCCGACCGCGCGCTCTCACGATATGCCGTAACCTTTGTCGACAATCATGATACTTATTATCCGCGTTATGACCTGTCGATGAAGAATGCTGACAACATGGTAACCTCGAATATCCTTGCTGCCAACGCATATATCCTCGGCATGCCTGGAACACCGTGCATATACTTCAAACACTGGCTGGACCCTGCCATGCGCCCGGTACTGGAACAACTCATTATGGCGCGCAAGGCGGCTGGAATTGATAATATGAGCCGGATAACACGCAATGGCTATGATCCTGATGATGGCGATGGCTATTTTGCAGAAGTGGCAGGCAAAGGTACGGCAAAGATCTTTATGACCTTCGGACAAATCGACGACAAGGCACTCAACGACAATCTTTCCGATGAGAAAAAATGGATGAAGGTTGCCAGCGGTGAAAACTTCAATTTCTATATCAGTGCCGATGCTGCCGACACATATAATAAATTATTGCTGTCCGGTAAAACCCGGATTCCGTGATTTTAGCTCTCGGAACCCCAGTAAATACGGGACATGATTCTTATTTCTGAAAAGTAACCCCTATAGGTCATCAAAGAGGCTTAATTGTATATATTTCGGATTGTAAGCCAAAGCCTGCTTTCGCTGGGCCTCCTTGAGATCACGCCAAGCACGTAAGGGGTCTACGACCATGGCTACAATATCAATATAGGAGAACATTGTAAGCCGGATAGCGCATACGAGATTGGAAAACGACATCTTATCTTTTGCCTCTTTGGAGATAACCCTTGTCAAGAGATAGGCTATCATAACCGACCAGATCTGTATTTCTATGGCATTAACGCTGTCTCCCAGGAAATACTTCAAGGGAAAGTTCTGCTTAAGACGTTTAAACAAACATTCTATCCCCCAACGCCGTCTATATATTTCACAGATTTCACTTGCTGACAAACTGAAATTATTGGTAATGAACGCAATAGTCCCTTTCTTATCATCGGTTTTCTTCACGACGCGTCTGAGAACTAACATTCCCGTCTCAGTTTGTTTAACTGTAGGACGTTTCTTTGGCTTCCTGCCTCGTCTGTGTTTCATTTCCTCCTCGGTCAGCTCTCTTTCCGTAGTATGACGATAGACGACCGATATCTTCTGGTCAGATACAATGTCATCATCGCTACTACATGTTATATTCTCTATCACAGTAAAGCTCATTTTGTCCTTTTGTCTGGTGACAAAGAAGATGTCATGGTCTGTGAATTGCTTCCACATCCAGTAATCTACATAACCCATGTCAAACGTGGCGAATGATCCAGATGGGAGCGACAAGATACTGTTCATTCTACTGTGGTCGTGTATGGCAGCGGCGGAGTAATCTACAAATGACGGAAGTACACAAGATGCCTCTAACAGCGTATGAGCCTTTATACCGCCCTTTTTCTTGTTATTTTTAGGAGTCCGTCCAACGCCCTTAAGTATCTGAGAGAAAAGGCTTATCGTGGTCGAGTCAAGGATGTACAACCCCTTCTGAAGAGCCTTGGAAGCCTTGCTGTCCGATAAAAGGGGCGAGTATCGTTCGTACAGGGCATTGTAAACGTCGCCAAAGAATTGACTTGTCCGTTTCTTGTTTGCATCAGACAGAGTACTGCGCCTCACCAAATAGGCGATGCCTAAGTGATTCAGGCGGGTTACGTTGGCCTCAAAGCCCTCTACAACTTGCCTGATAGACTTGGCTCCGCTCAATGCCGCATATATCATCACTACAAGATGCGTAAATGCATCAAAGCTCTTCACGTATCTGTTGACTTTTGTAGTTGTGGCTAATTCATTCACCTTATCTCGGTTTATCAACTTTATTATCTGACTTAGTACTGGATGTCCGGAAAAATTAGTATCTTTGCTCATGGTTACCATCGTTTTTGTTTAGCAACACAAAGATAGTAACTTTGGGGAAGAATCCAGCGGGATTTATTCCCCTTTTTTCGGCTCTTGATTTTTTCGTTTACCGGACAACAATAATAATAAATATGTGAATGGCACAGAGGTTCCTGCACGCTGGAGCGACAGTAGCAAAGACGAGACGGTGACCGATGCTGACAATGATCCCAACAGCACTACATCGACCATTCAGCTCAACGGAAGGCGAGTGTGCATCTATACTACCAGTCCGAAGCTGTATGCCTACATCTGTCAGGGCAACAGCTGGACACAGCTCACTGGCTCCTTCCCTGGTGTGAACATGATGCAGAACTCCAACGAGAACCATGTAACGACCCAGACAATAACGGGCCAGGACGGCAAGTCGCGGCAGTATCATATCATTGAAGTTTATTCTACCGACTATCTTAACATCGTGCTCTCCACCGGCGACTTGAACGCACAGGGCCAGGGCATCAACCAGACTAATGATATTACCGGACTTACAGACAATGACATCTACCTGACCTTCACCCCGGGCGATGAGAGCGTCAGCAACGGAAAGATTGCAACGTATTCGAATATCACCGAGGAGGTTACGGGCAATGTGAAGAACGACTCTGTCTATGCAGGATATGATATCGGTACACATTCCGTATATTTCGAAAACACCATCGGATGGTACAATCCGAAAATCACTGTGTGGAATGAGGATGCCAATGGCGCAAAGACATATTTCACATCCAGAGGCGCAGACAACAGCCAGGCTCTGACCACGGTCGTTATGGGCAATAAACCATACTATGTGTGGAACTACACCGGTGATGAGACGTCCCAGCCCACATCCGTCATATTCAGCAGTGGCTCGCCGGCACCACAGAGCGTTAGCATCCCCTTTGAGGACAACAGCGTTTACGAACTGTCGGTTACGAGCAAGGATGCGTCCGGGCAGTATGACCTGGAGCGCACCACCTCTGCAGATAAATGGGGATTGACAGCCGACAACTCAGTATCGGCAAAGGCGTACGCTGCCACGACAAAGGCAAAGACCGTCTTGCGGCGAGCTGAAGGGGCAGAGACGACGAAGAAGACACTGACGGTGTACTTCCTCAACAGCGTCAATATAGATAATGTGCACGCCTATGCATGGTACGACCATGAATACATTGACAACGGCGATACGAAGACAAAGGTCTCGTGGCCTAACTTTGGAGGCGCATGGCCGGGTGCTGCCATGTACCTGCGCCCCGAGAAGCAGGGCGAATATAATATCTATTCCTGCACATTCACGGAGGATGCCAATGGACTGCTGCCCGACAAGATTATCTTCAACTCCGGCGGTACGGGCTTTGACGGCGACAAGACGCACGGCTATCAGAGTGAGAATATTGACAGTCCTAAAGATGGATATATCTATGAGCTTACGTCCACAGACGGTTATGTCAATGGCGACGGCAATATGGTTTATAAGCAGAAGGGAGAGGCAGAAAAGTACAACAAGCCTTACAGCATATACTTCAAGAACAATGGAATGACGGACCCCGGCATCTGGTGGTGGGGAAATGGAACTGATGCTGCCTCCGACCTGAAGGGCTCTGCCACTGCAAACGTCGAGTACGGCAACCGTCCGTCAATGACGAAGATGACCGTCAAGGGCTACGACCTTTTCGGCTACTCGTTCCCGATTACCATGAATGGTGCTCCGGCACAAATAAAGATTGAGGACAAGCAGGGCAAAGGTACTGTCATTGACGGTGCTGACTTCCATGACGAGTATGTCTACACCGATAAGAATACATTCGTTCCTCTGTCGGAATACAAGGAGACGTCAGCGGAGAGGACTTATACAGTCTATTTCCGTAACAAGCAGAACTGGAACAAGGTAAACATCTATACGGAGAATCCAAAACTGGCAGGAGACTGGCCGGGTAAAGAGATTACAACCGTTGACAAGAATCACGACGGCATACCTCTCTATAAGTGGACGTACACTACTGACGACCCTACATTCACATTGCCGACAAAGCTTATATTCAACAACGGCACCGGCGGCACTCCCTCTACGCAGAGCCCCGACATGGCCTTTGTGGACAATAAGGTCTACGTGCTCACGCCAAAGACAGACCAGAGCCAGTGGTGCGACTATAAACTCGACGAGACCAATTCCACGCCATACAGCGACTACAAGGAGAATATCAAGTTCACCATATATTTCCACAACTCCGTTGGATGGAATGAACCGCATCTGTGGGCATGGAACAACAACTACAATTTCACCAGCGACGATTGGAACAATAAACCGGCCATGACGAAGACCACACTCAATGGAAAGGATGTCTGGGCGTGGACTTACGACCCGAGCAATCTGCCTGACGGCTATACGGCTGTCAACGGACTGCCGACAATGGTCATCTTCGCCGCTGCCGACCAGCCACAGAGCGATAAGCTCGATTACAAGGAGGGGGGCGTGTACAAGCTTTCCGTGACCGACAAGACCAATGGCGACAATACCGGCAGCAAGCATAAGCTCGCCGAAGGCAGTGGACAGGAGGACAAGGAGATGCAGTTCCTCAACCGCCTCTATACGCGCTATGTCCGTGAGGGCGTGATCTCTACGCTCTGCCTGCCGTTCGACCTTACTTCTGCTGAGCTCTCTGCCATGAAGCTCAGGGTCTACGACCTTGCTTCCGCTGATGCGGTCGTCGGCGAGAGCAGTACGGCGACCGACGGGCTGCTGTCTTTCCATAGGGTACGAAACGTTGAAGCTTTCCACCCATACATATTTATAAATAATAGCAGTACTTCGGGACGCATCTTCAACAGTAAGATTATATCCCGCAAGGAATGGCAGTGGCCAAGTCCGGAGAAGACCCTCGGCGACTTGCAGAAGACCGTCGGCGACTGGACATTGCAGGGTAATCTCGTACCCGATGTGGTGAAGACAGATTCCACCGGAGACGGGAAGACTACTTATTTCGGCTATGCCGAGAGCACACAGTCGTTCATACAGATGAAGAAGGGCAAGGCATCCGTACCGGCTTCCGTCTGCTACTTCACCCTGCCTACGGAAAAGGTGAAGAAAGCAGGCTACCGCTTCGAGGGCGGAAATCTGTCTGAAGACAATGCCCCGACCACCGGTGCCAAACATTTCATCGTTGCTCTCGATGATGACAGCTCCACAGCCGATGTCTACGTCTTCGGCGACGGAACGTCAGTGGTAACCGCCATCAACGGGATAACCGCTGGTCCGGCTCCCGTTGAGGACGCGCCAATGTTCAACCTTGCCGGACAGAGAGTCAACAAGGACTACAGAGGTGTTGTCATTCAGAATGGCCATAAGTTCATTTTAAAATAAATAAGATAACTAACCATGCATAAAAACATCATAATAACTGTTATTGCCGCTTTTACCCTGCTGGCTGCTGCACCTGCCAGTGCTGATGGGACACACCTGTCGGTGAAGGGCAATGACGGCGGAAGAATAGTCAACTGCTTCGGCTGGCGTTACAATACGATCAAGGCTAAGCTCAGTGAGATAAAGGCTGCCAATTTCTCTGCCGTGCAGGTAACGACTGTTCAGCCGTTGCCATCATCAAAGGACTTTGACAGGAAGTTTCATTTCTCCGACCAGCTTGCAACGCCCATCTCCGACTGGTATCGTATCTATGCTCCTTTGGCTCTGAGGATGATCACCAGCTCGGATGCCTCGCAGAATACACCGCTCGGCACAAGGGCAGATTTCGACGCACTGGTCAGCGAGGCTCATCGGCAGGGACTTGCGGTCATCGTCGGCGTTGAGGCTAACCAGCTCTTCAAGGGCAGTGCTGAAGCTGCCGGTGTGTCGGTGACGGCATACGATAAGGACTACACTTTCGATTTCAAGGATCCTACCAGAAAGAGCATTACCGCACACGCCCTCAACGAGGCTGTGGAGGATATAGTCTATGTGAATGGAACATCTGACACTAAGGGCGATGCTAACATTGCCAAAGCCGTAGCCTTCGTCAAGGACCTCTATGCCGCCGGTGCTGACGGCATCTGCTGGTATCATGCCAAATACATTCCACTGCTCTATGGACAGGGATATTTCAGTATCCAGGACGCTGAAAGCGAGCAGAACAGCGGATATACGATGCTGCCTAACTCCAACTATGTGCATCTGGACGATAACGGTAAATTTAATGTTTCCGACAGTCATCTGGAGGGTTCCAACTTCTGGCCTGAGGTTACGAAGGCTATGAATTATTCTGACGACGGGACTACGAAGCGGGATATCCCGATGTTCTCCTATGCCAACCTGAATCTCGACCCAAACTGCAAGGGTGAACTGATGCGCAACAACTCCAACACGGGGTTCACCATCGACCACGACCCTTCTTACTTCGCCAATGGCATCAAGGACGATGGCTATTGGAACCGGCCGATGCGAGAGTACACCAAGTACATGCGAGTTGTCGACGCGTGGTATGCCAAGTCGGCGGTCATGCAGGACGGCGTGAGCTATGCCGACGGCTATTGGACGGACCGGCAGGCGAACTTCAAATACGAAAAGGGATTCCAGAGCTCTGAGATTACCGGTGTCTATGCTGCCGAGCCTACAGATATGGTGTACATTGCCGAGGACGAGAATACGTTCATGAACAATCCCGAGGTGATGTTTGAGCCTATGTCGAAGGCCAATGCTTATCATGAGAACCGGCCTACAGACCAGATAGCGGGTGCTGTCGTCGACCGCGCGTATGCTGACATGGCAGCGCACAATGCCGCAACAACCGTCTACTTCGCACGCCCTTACAGCCAGAGCGGCAGCTTCAAACTCGGAGAGGACCTTGCCGACCTCACATCCTCGCCATACGCTTATTTCGAGGATGGCAACAACTGGGCTGACGGAGACCCGAAGAAGGTAAGCGTCGTGCTCGATGGAAAGCAGACCTCTGGGGATGTCATCAACCTCGTGGGCAAGCATAACGGCCATAACGTCTTTCTGTGGAGCAGCAAGCAAGTGGGTATCAATGCTCCTAAGAAGATAAAGTTCACAGTGGGAGACTTCAGCACCGGGGAATACGATTATGAGACGGGCGCCACCTATGACGCTGCTGCAAGGGTTGTAGCGATGAGCAATCTGCCGGTTGTATCTTCTAGCAATGCAACGACAGCTGATTCTCTTACCGTTTATATCCGTGACGATATCGGTGACTCTGAACGCGATTTCTATGTCTATGCCACCAAGGACGGAGCAGGTGCCTTCGACAATGAGAACTGGCCGGGCTATAAGGCTGACAAAATTGTGACGGATGCCAGTGGCGTCAATTGGTACTATGCCCGCGTGCCGAAAAATATATGGGAGCGAGTGTTGTATAACGACAATATCATTATCTCTGCCTACAGCAAGGGCACGACATCGTTTGATGACGGCCCTAACAAGATTGGTCAGACGGCAACGATAGGCACTATAGTGTCCGACCAGTGGTTTGTCATCACTGATGACAAGCAGGGCGATGGCGCCATTCAGTACCGCGACGTGAAGCATGTATCCGTGCCCGATGTCGCCAACGAGCCGATACGCTTCAAGGGTACTGCCATTGCGGCAGTGAACAAGTACCATAACCTTCTCGCGGGCGAGAAAGAATACAAGGATGCGGCTTACAATCCTGACGGAACGCGTATCGACGTGGCTTCTCTCTGCCGCCAGCATGGTGCGGTACTGGTTATCCGCGATCCTTATGGGCATCCGGGTTCGCACAATGTGGACAACGTCAACCACAATCTGGCTAAAGGAGAATATACAGACCAGGTGTCGGGCAACAAATTTACAGTTACCAGCGACAAGATTAGCGGTGAGCTGGACCCGTCGGGAATAGCAGTTCTCTACAACAAGGCTGATGTGGAAGGCTCTGTTTACGCTGTGTCGCCTGTCTCGGGACAAGCCAACAAGGACATACAGGTGAAGATTACGAACAGGGCGACTGGCAATTACACGGTTCAGTATCAGATTTCCAACAATGAAAAATTTCACGTCAGCGGAGCCAGCCGTCTTGACAATGGCTCGTATTTCAAAAACAAGACATTGAGCTGGCAGCCTATGAATGATGCTAACGCTACTGCTAAGGTCTCAACCGACGATTTCAAATATGTTGAATACTATTTCAGGAGAAGAGTACATACTAGACGTGGTTATACATGGAAAAACATAGACTATGACCCTTATTCCATGACGCTCTATCTCAGGGTGCGCTATCGTTCCACAAGTGAAGCTGATTGGGTTTATACAACTACACCATATTCTTATTTCTTATATACAGGCGAGACTAATGGTCAATTATATAACAACCAACTCTATTTCAATATCCCAGAAGGCGTGGAGCCCGACAGTCTGAGCATCTATGCGTGGAGCGATGAGGCAGGAACAAAATTCCCACTTGTGAAAAGCGGCGGAGACCGGTTGCAGAAATATTATAGCAGCAAGGAGGAACAGCAGAAACACTGGTACTCGCCGGTGTTGAATGTCTATGACTACAAGACATATACCGTTGACTACGGATGGTCGAAAGATAATGTAATCAAAGACAATCAGCTCATCGTTATGCTCGGCACCGACGATGTAAAGAATATAAAGGCGGGGTTCTATGACCCTGAGGCTGAAAGTCATAATGATGCTATGGCTATCAACCATAACAGGTATGTCTGCCGATACACCATAGGATTACCGAACCTTCATTTCGACCATGTCAAGTTCCGTCTGTCCTACAACCATCCGCAAGGCTACACCCAACAGCTTGAGACAGTTGAGCTGGCGGCAGGCGAGGACGAGTTCTACAGCATCAGTCAGGATGATGAGGGACGGTTGTCCATAGGACATGATATAGAGATGGTCGGCGATGCCATCTACGACAACAGTACGTGGGGGTACTATATGGATAAGAAAGGGGAATATAATGAAGACAAACCTAACCAGGACTGGAAGAGCGGCTTCTGGGAGGGTACCAACGATTCCGCCCCCATACGCCTGTCCTACGAGCCCAACGAGAGCAATGAACTCTCGGTCAATGGCGTAAAGGCAGAGGTGTTCACGTGGACGGGGCAGATGATCAACGGCAAGTCGCTGCGCTTTGGCGAGCGTCCTGATTTCGTTACGTCGTTTGTTCCTGACGAGACTAAGAACGATACGGCTCCGGCTTTCAAACGCTATTTCATTGCCGTGCCTACTGCCTATAAGTACAAGGTACGTGCGGCAGATGAAGTGCCGACCACGAATGCAAATCATGTGATAGACAACTGGTCTATGTACTGCGGATTATGGTACGATAAAGACGATATCCCTAAAGATGGAGAAACCGCAACGGAGACGTACAAGGACCTTGTGTGGACATGGCCCAGCGGCTACTACAAGGTGAAGTTCTACCAGATTTTCAATGGCGAAGACAGCGTCTACTACATGACCGTCTCGCAGCCGTCGCTGACCTATGAGAATGGTGGTACCAGCTACCAGTATATTCCCAACAATCTCTCTTCGCGCAACGAGACTGTCAGCTTTGCAGGACTGAAGACCCAGGACAACGATGCTGCCTCCGGTCAGACAAAAGACCCTTACTTCTATATCGACCTGCCGCATGTGGGACGTGCCGGATACAAAGGCTCTGACATCTCCATCAGCAATAACGTCGACGGTGAGCCGTCGAAGTTTGTAGTGCCGGCTTTTACCCTGGAGGGTAACGAGTCAAAGAGCACAAGCTCGTCGGAAACGGAGTACCCGTCGTTGTATCCTGAGACCGGCGCTTACCGCATCGTCTACAGCCTCGGACATGGCAATACGCCGATAACCTTCAAGGCTAAGGCTGACAAGAGCACTGAAGAACTGAAGACCATCGTACCACTGAACACCGATGACGCTGCAAAGGATTCTGCGCCTTCTGCAAAGTTCATGCTTGGATTCAATGTCATGAGCTATACTAAGGAGGAACTGTTCAATTTCAGAACTCTCGACAATGGAGGCTCCGGTAGCGAAGGCACTGTGCCTGAGGGCTTCTGGATGACCTATTCCGACGGATTGCCCAGGTTACGGCCGTCAGGAGTTACCGCTTATTATGCCAGCGGTTATGTCCGTGGCAACGACGACCCCAAGCAGCCTGTCAAGGCTTTGTATTTTACGAAACTCGCCGGTGATACGCTGCCGGCAAACACCGGACTGATGCTCTGTATAGACACTGCAGCGATGCCGAAGGTCAATCTCGGTGGCGAGGTACCAGGTAAGGCAGGACGCATTTATGTCTATTTTGAGCCAGCCAAGGTCGACCAGGATTATGTATGGCATCAGGCAGGTACCAACTTCCTTATGCCGTGGGTTGCGGCTGACGAGGATGCCGGAAGCTCCTCGGAAAATGCGTGGAAGCAGTACCCGGATGTGAAACGCCCTGACAGCAAGTACTTGAATTATCAGTTTAGCAAGGGCTACTGGCACCACGTGGTAACGGAAAATGGGAAGGTCATTACCGATGAGAATCTTTACGGTGTGGGATTCTATCCTTCGTCGTATCGGTATCCCACAAGCAATTATGAGGTGCGCAAGGCGTTTGTCAGCATTCCGCGCAAGGGTATTGCCAGCGATGACCCTGGCGATGACGACCAGACGTTTGGCGCCAAGAGATACTTGTCAGCAGGCACTGGCAGCGGCTCTGATGTCGTTGCAACGGCTCCTGTTGACCTTATCTGGGGCGACGACGGTGGAGCACTGTTGCAGGCGACAGGCATTGCAACAGTCCCTGACGCTTGTGGCAGCTCCGATAACAGAGTCTATAACCTTCAGGGACAGCGCGTGGTCAATCCAAGACGTGGTGTGTATATTCGTGGCGGAAAGAAAATCTTAATAAAATAGTTATGAAGAAGAAACAATATATGAAGCCCCAAGTGGAGAAAATAATTTCGTTTGAGTTCCCGTGCTTGTTGGCAGGAACAAGAACAGTAAGTGATACGCCAATTCCAGGACCGCCTGGGGCCAAAAAGAATATCTGGGACTCTGCCGATGAGGATGACGATAGCCGGTATGGTTTCACTCGTATCGGTGGTTCCGCAAATAAACTGTGGGATGATTGATGAGACTTTTGAATTGTACTATAATCCCAGACAGGACTGCCGTGTCGGGCTGATACCATACAGGTTCTGTCTGGGTAACACCTGATTAACATTAATGAGGATGTATCATAATTAAGTTTATGGTGCATCCTCTTTTCTTTTACAATGATAGTCGTAA
>ENA-OOXY01001197-OOXY01001197.1-human-gut-metagenome-genome-assembly--contig:-NODE-1197-length-18479-cov-4.479103_pt1 | contig 18479 bp, 17 predicted proteins | sample MGYA00241593_ERZ501355 | MGnify/ENA primary metagenome ERZ501355 (study PRJEB25962, sample SAMEA2042739) | human gut metagenome | biome: human gut; feature: human-associated habitat; material: faeces... | reverse complement strand
GGGTACAGAGAAGCTTGCTCCTGTCATCTGTGCCCACGCTGAGGCGGAAGAAGGGCACAGAGAAGCTTGTTCCTATCTCCTGTGCCCACGCTGCGACGGAATAGAGGCACAGGAGGGCGTTCGCTGCATAGGCAAAAGTAAAGACAGCGATTTGTGCGCAAGCGCCCATCGCTGTCCTCGCTATGCGCGGCTCATTGCCCGTGTAACTCTCAAGTTAGCAAAGCCAAAAATACCACCCGGAAAGGAGTATATCACAAAACTCTCCGGGCGGTATTCTAAGGAACGATCAATGATTACTACAGTGGGTTATTTCGTCTCGTCAGCGGCTTCGGTTTCAGTTTCGTCAGTCTCTTCCTGTCCGTATGCACCGATATGGAACAGCTGCTGTTCACCGGAGGTTGTGACATGGACGCCCTTCTCCTCCAGCTTCAGGTCTTTTACATACATGGTCTTGGTCGTCTGGGGCAGTGTTGCAAGATCGATCTCAATGGGCTCCAACAGATGTGCGGGATCAGCCTTGTAATGTACTTCGGACAACTCTGCTTCAAAGATACCCTGTACCTTGTCCTCATTCAGATATACAATAGGAACGGTAGCAGATACGACTTCACCGGCCACCAGAGCCTGGAAGTCCAGAGCCATATATTTCTTCGTAAGAGGATCAAAATCAATATTCTTCACCAGAACATCTACATTTTTGCCGTCCAGTTCCAGATAAGCCTGCGTGCCTTCTTTCGCGTTTTTAATGAAAGCAGCTGCATCCTTCTCTGTGAATTTCAAGGATACGTTTTCCTTCATTTCTTTGCCGTACAGGACACCGGTGATAAAACCGTCTCTTCTTAATTTCTTTGCCTTTTCCTCAGGATTTCTTTTCTCAGCTTTTAATGTCAACATAACAATTGCCTCCTCTATCTCTACGTTGGTTTGGTGTAGATGAGAGCTTGTCGGAAGTTCTTTTCACACTATGATTATTATAGCACATATAGAACAAAGTAAACAGTAAAAATGTCACAAAAATAAGGAAGAAAAAGTAAAAATTACAAGCAAATTTCAAAAAATGTTCAGAGAATGTCATCTTCACCATTGCATCATAAGAACATACTACAACATATACAACACGTTACAACAAGAAAGTAAATGGTTGCACGAAGCAGTAAAATAGGGTATACTTTTCGCAAATACATTTGAATTTACTGGGAGGACACAAGGATGGATATGAATATTGTATGCCTGGATCTGGAAGGAGTACTGGTACCGGAGATCTGGATCGCATTTGCGGAGGCCAGTGGGATCCCGGAGCTGAAGAGAACCACCAGAGACGAGCCGGATTACGATAAATTAATGAAATGGAGAATTGGGATACTGAAGGAGCATGGTCTGGGACTGAAGGAAATTCAGGATACGATCGCGAAGATCGACCCGATCCCGGGCGCGAAGGAATTCTTAGACGAGCTGCGCTCTATTACCCAGGTCATCATTATCAGCGATACCTTTTCACAGTTTGCCGGTCCTCTGATGAAAAAATTAGGTTATCCGACCATTTTCTGTAATTCTCTGGAAGTAGCTGAGAACGGAGAGATCACCGGATTTAAGATGCGTGTGGAGAATTCCAAATATACTACGGTCAAGGCACTGCAGTCCATCGGCTTCCAGACCATCGCCAGCGGCGACAGCCATAACGATCTGGGTATGATCCAGGCCAGCAAGGCAGGCTTCCTGTTCAAGAGTACTGAGCAGATCAAAAAGGATCATCCGGAGCTGCCGGCATATGAGACTTATGATGAATTGATGGCAGCGATCAAGAGCGCACTATAATAAAAGATATCATTTAAAATAAAAGACATCTTTCATTAAGAGAAAAGGAAGCAAAAAAAGGAAGCGTGGGTATCGAGCAGGATGCCTGCGCTTTTGACGCCCACATTATACTAATTTGGAATGAGGTAATCATGGGAATGGAGCAGGAACAGACACCCCATAAGCGCCGTGTGCGGTATAAGGGAAAATATCCGAAAAAATACGAGGAAAAATATAAAGAATTACAGCCGGAAAAATACGGAGATACCATTGCCCATGTCATCAGCAAGGGCAATACGCCAGCAGGTATGCATAGATCCATTATGGTACAGGAGATCCTGGATTTTCTGAAGATCCAGCCGGGAGAGACCGGATTTGACGCGACGCTGGGGTACGGTGGACATACAAAAGCTATGCTGGAACAGTTACAGGGCCGTGGTCATATCTATGCCACAGATGTAGATCCGGAAGAGTCTGCCAAGACGAGGAAACGTCTGGCGGATGCCGGGTATGGAGAGGATATCCTGACAATTAAATTGCAGAATTTCTGTACCATAGATGAGATCGCAAAAGAGGCCGGTGGATTTGATTTTATCCTGGCGGATCTGGGAGTATCTTCTATGCAGATCGATAATCCAGAGAGAGGATTTTCTTTTAAGGTGGACGGACCCCTAGACCTGCGACTGAATCAGACACAGGGTATCAGTGCGGCCGAGCGCTTAGATACGATCAGCAGGGAAGAACTGGCGGGAATGCTCTATGAGAATTCCGACGAGCCCTACTGCGAGGAGTTGGCGAAGGCGATCACCGATGAGATCCGCAAGGGACACCGGATCGATACCACGACGAAATTAAGAGAAGTGATCGAGAAGACCTTGGATTTTCTCCCGGAAAAGGAGAAAAAAGATACGATCAAGAAGACCTGTCAGAGAACGTTCCAGGCTCTGCGTATTGATGTGAACCGTGAATTTGAAGTATTGTATGAGTTCATGGAAAAGCTGCCGGGAGCATTGAAACCCGGAGGAAGAGTCGCGATTCTCACGTTCCATTCCGGTGAAGACAAACTGGTAAAACGAGCACTGAAAGAAGGCTGCCGGGACGGAATTTATGCAGACTATTCCAAAGATGTAGTGCGGCCCTCGGCAGAAGAATGCGCGCAGAACGGCAGAGCCCGTTCCACGAAAATGCGCTGGGCGATCCGGGCGGAAGAATAACAGACTGACAGATAGAGCAAAGGAGGTGTGGGAATGACTGTCATGGAATATATGAATGCACATAGGGAAGATATGGAGCCCTGCGAGTGCGTGATCCTGCCGGACGGCAGTGTAGAGGAACCGCAGCCTTCCCATATCAAGAAACTGGAAGAGATCTCCGGCGAAGATAAACTGACACTGAACAGCCGTATGGAGAAAAATATGGAGCCCATATTTTTCATGGTGGAGTATACCGGCTGTATGCTAGTATGGAGCACCCGTGTAGTGGTGCCTTCCCATCCCACAGCGGCACAGGAAGAGACACTGGAGAACCTGTATTTTGCGGCGATGCTTGCTCCGGGCTATCACAGAGAACAGGTAGGACCGACCTATGAGGAATGCGTGAAAAAAGCAAAAGAACTGCACTAGAAAGGGAACAGCAAAATGGCGTTTACCCATCTTCATGTCCATACAGAATATTCTCTGCTGGACGGATCCAATAAGATTAAAGAATATGTAGCCAGAGTCAAGGAACTGGGCATGAACAGCGCAGCGATCACCGATCACGGTGTTATGTACGGTGTGATCGATTTCTACCGTGTGGCAAGGGAAGCAGGAATTAAGCCGATCCTGGGCTGTGAGGTGTACGTGGCGCCCAATTCCCGGTTTGACAAGGAACTGACCGGCGGAGAGGACCGTTATCACCATCTGGTGCTGTTAGCGGAGAACAATACCGGTTATGCGAACCTGATGAAGATCGTCAGCCGTGGATTCACGGAAGGCTACTATTATAAACCCCGTGTGGATATGGAAGTACTGCAGGAGTTTCACGAGGGTATCATTGCGCTGTCTGCGTGTCTGGCAGGTGAAGTGCCCCGATTTATTTTAAAGGGCATGAAGGAAGAGGCGAGAATGGCGGCCCGCAAATACGAGGCATGCTTCGGTAAGGGTAACTATTTCCTGGAATTACAGGATCACGGCATTCCGGAACAGCGAACCGTGAATATGGAACTGGTCCAGATGAGCAGGGAGCTGGATATTCCCTTGGTGACCACCAACGATGTGCACTATACCTATGCGGAGGATGCGATCCCTCATGACATTCTGCTGTGCCTGCAGACGGGCAAAAAGCTGGCGGACGAGGATCGTATGCGCTACGAGGGCGGACAGTATTATGTCAAGAGCGAAGAGGAAATGAAGGGACTGTTCCCCTATGCCTGGGAGGCAGTGGAGAATACCCAGAGGATCGCAGACCGATGTAATGTGGAGATTGAATTCGGCGTGACGAAGCTGCCGAAATACGATGTGCCGGAGGGGTACGATTCCTGGAGCTACTTAAATAAGCTCTGCGATGACGGACTGGCAGAACGCTACGGCGACGGTGATCAGCCCGCCGGAGAGACCGGACAGACGCTCAGGGAGCGCCTGGATTATGAACTTGGCGTTATTCAGAGAATGGGATATGTGGACTACTTCCTGATCGTGTGGGATTTCATCAATTATGCGAAGGAGCACGGGATCCCCGTGGGACCGGGACGAGGCTCCGCGGCGGGAAGTATCGTGGCATATTGCCTGAAGATCACCAACATCGATCCGATTCATTACAATCTGCTGTTTGAACGATTCCTGAATCCGGAACGTGTCTCTATGCCTGATATTGACGTGGATTTCTGCTTTGAACGGAGACAGGAGGTCATCGATTATGTGGGCAGAAAATACGGCAATGACAAGGTGGTACAGATCGTCACCTTCGGTACTCTGGCGGCGAAAGGTGTCATCCGCGATGTGGGCCGTGTCATGGACCTGCCCTATGCGTTCGTGGATTCTATTGCCAAAATGGTGCCGAACGAACTGAACATTACACTGAGCAGAGCACTGGAGATGAATCCGGAATTCCGCAAGCTCTATCAGGAGGACGAACAGGTCCACCATCTGATCGATATGTGTAAGCGACTGGAGGGACTGCCCAGACATACCTCTATGCATGCGGCCGGTGTCGTGATCTGTCAGAAATCCGCAGACGAATTCGTGCCGCTGTCCAGAGGCTCTGATGGTTCCATCGTTACCCAGTTTACCATGACGACGCTGGAAGAACTGGGCCTGTTGAAAATGGACTTTCTGGGACTGCGTACCCTGACCGTGATCCATGATGCTGTAAAATTCATAGAGAATACCACCGGCAGACACATTGATGTGGATGCCATAGACTATAATGACCCGAAAGTACTGGCTTCCATCGGCACCGGCAGAACGGAAGGTGTGTTCCAGCTGGAAAGTGCCGGGATGAAGAGCTTCATGAAGGAACTGCGTCCCCAGAATCTGGAGGATGTAGTGGCCGGTATTTCTCTGTATCGTCCGGGTCCCATGGATTTTATCCCGAAGTATATCCAGGGGAAAAACCATCCGGAGGATGTGACCTATGCCTGTCCTCAGCTGGAGCCGATCCTGAAACCCACCTACGGCTGTATCGTATACCAGGAGCAGGTAATGCAGATCGTCCGTGACCTGGCGGGATATACTCTGGGCCGAAGCGACCTGGTGCGCCGTGCCATGAGTAAAAAGAAGCAGGCCGTCATGGAAAAAGAGCGGGCGAACTTCATCTACGGCAATCCGGAGGAGAATGTCCCCGGCTGTATCGCCAACGGCATTGATGAACAGACCGCAGGACAGATCTACGATACCATGATGGATTTCGCCAAGTATGCGTTTAACAAGTCCCATGCGGCTTGTTATGCGGTGGTGGCTTATCAGACGGCGTATTTAAAATACTATTATCCCGTAGAATTCATGGCGGCACTGATGACCTCCGTCATCGATAACCCGAAAAAAGTATCGGAGTATATTTTGAACTGCCGGAACATGAATATCGCCATTCTGCCGCCGGATGTAAATGCGGGAGAAGCCGGATTCTCTGTGACAGACGGCAAGATCCGCTATGCCCTGACGGCCATCAAAGGTGTGGGACGTCCGGTCATCGACAGCCTGGTGCAGGAGCGTAAGGAGAGAGGCCCCTTCACAAACCTGAAGGACTTCATCACCCGCATGTCTGACAAAAAAGAGATGAATAAGCGGGCCATTGAGAACCTGATCAAAGCAGGAGCCATGGACGGACTGGGCGGCACCAGAAAACAGTTCATGAGCGTCTATGTGCAGATCGCGGATCACATCGCCCATGACAAGAAAAACAACCTGGCAGGACAGATTTCCCTGTTTGATATCGCCGGCGAAGAAGATAAGGAAGAATTTGATATCCGGATGCCGAATGTAGGTGAATACAGCAAGGAAATGCTGCTTGGCTTTGAAAAAGAGGTCCTGGGTGTCTATGTCAGCGGTCATCCTTTGGAGGAATACCAGGAGCTGTGGCAGAACTGCATCAGCAATACCGCCGGAGACTTTGCGCTGGATGAAGAGTCCGGAGAGGTGGAACTGGTCAAGGATCAGGCGAATGCAGTCATCGGTGGACTGATCGCGGACAAAAACGTAAAATACACCAAGAACGACAAGATCATGGCATTTTTAAATGTGGAGGATCTGATCGGCAACGTGGAAGTCGTGGTATTTCCCCAGGTATACGAGCGCTACAACACTTTGCTTACAGAGGATGCCAAAGTGTTCATCCGGGGCAGAGTGTCCCTGGAAGAGGACAAGGACGGCAAGCTGATCTGCGACCAGATCATCAGCTTCGAGGATGCACAGGAAGCCAGAGCCAGCCACTGTTCCCAAGGAATTACGGAGGCCGGGGAGGCAGCCGCGGCGGATCCTATGGAAATGGGAACGGCAGTGGGCAGCAGCCGGTCGGTGCCATGTCAGGCGGACAGACAGGCCGAACAGTGGAACAGACACAACCGGGTCAGCGGCCGCAGAACGCCGGAACCGGGCAGAAAAAAGGCATGCCCGCGGGGGCCTGGATCCAGTTTCCCAATATGGAAGCCTATAAGACCAGAGAACAGGAATTGTTACAGGCCATCGCTGACTCCGACGGCAATGACGATGTGGTGATCTACCTGAGAGATATTAAAAACATCAAGATCCTGCCTGCAAATCTCAGGGTAAAAGCCGATGAGACATTAATGGAAAAGCTTGCATCGCAGTTTGGAAAAGAAAATGTTAAATTTATAACGAAACCTATTGAAAACCGCTCAAAAATAGATTAAAATAAAGAATCGAGAAGAGAAAATTATTCGTTCGTTTACTTAGGAGGTAACAGTCATGGCAAAAGAGATTAAGACGATCGGCGTACTGACCAGCGGCGGTGATGCACCGGGAATGAACGCTGCTATCCGTGCAGTTGTTCGTACAGCCATTGCAAGAGGACTGAAGGTTAAGGGTATTAAAAAAGGTTATCAGGGTCTTTTGAATGAAGAGATCGTAGATATGGAAGCCAAGGATGTGTCCGATATCATCCAGCGCGGTGGTACCATCTTAGGAACCGCACGTTGTCTGGAGTTCAAGGAAGCGGAAGGACAGAAGAAGGGCGCTGAGATCTGTAAAAAGCACGGTATCGACGGTATCGTTGTCATCGGTGGTGACGGTTCCTATCGTGGAGCACAGGCTCTGTCCAGACTGGGCATCAACACCATCGGCCTTCCCGGAACCATCGACCTGGATATTGCATGTACTGAGTACACCATCGGCTTCGATACCGCAGTGAACACTGCAATGCAGGCTATTGATAAAGTTAAGGATACCTCTTCCTCTCACGAGAGATGCAGTATCATCGAGGTAATGGGCAGAAATGCCGGATACATTGCTCTGTGGTGCGGTATTGCCAACGGCGCCGAGGATATCCTGCTTCCCGAGAAGTACGATTACAACGAACAGAATATTATCAATAATATCATTACCAACCGTAAGCATGGCAAGACCCATCACATCATCATCAATGCCGAGGGAATCGGACATTCCACTTCCATGGCACGCCGTATCGAGGCAGCTACCGGTATTGAGACCCGTGCTACGATCTTAGGTTACATGCAGCGTGGAGGAAGCCCTACTGCGAAGGATCGTTACTATGCATCTATCATGGGTGCTTACGCAGTAGACATCATGCTGGAAGGCAAGACCAATCGTGTCGTTGGTTACCAGCACGGTGAATTCATCGATTTTGATATTGAGGATGCACTGCAGATGGAGAAGGGTATCAACGATTATCAGTTCGAGGTATCTCGTTTACTTTCCATCTAATTTAACAGTTCAGACATCATGAATAGAAAATATGCGTGGGTGCTTGCACACTATGCATATTTTTCTACTCATGATGAACGGATACGAAGACAAAGGCGTTTCCCATTGCGTGGAAGCGCCTTTTTGACTATAATAAACTCATCCATAGAATGCATCACGTCTGCTTGCAGACAGGGGATGCATTCTATGAGAGGAGTAAACAGACATGAGTATGAAGGACGATAGTCCGGAATACGAATGGATGTTGCGATTTTGAGAGTGCGTAGCACGAAAAATCGCATTATTATGCATTATTATGGATATATAGCAGGGAGCAGACAGATATGATCACAAGCAGCAACAATGCAAAAGTAAAACAGGTTGTGCAGTGGCAGACGAAGGCGAAGGAACGGCGTAAGGATCACGTATTCCTGGCGGAGGGCGTCAGGATGTGTGAGGAAGCGCCGGTAAAAAGCGTAAGAGAGGTCTATCTCACAGAAGAACTGGAGCAGAAGCTCCGCCGGAACGCACAGAACGGCGATACTGCATTCTGGGATAAGCTTCAGCAGACCGGCTATGAGACCGTATCCCCGGAGGTATTTGCAAAAATGGCAGATACCCAGACTCCCCAGGGGATCCTCACCGTGTTGGAGCAGCCTTCCTATGATCTGACACAGCTTCTGGAACAGCCGGAGCCTTTATTTTTAATCCTGGAGAATTTACAGGATCCCGGGAACCTGGGAACCATGATACGTACCGGGGAAGGAGCAGGAATAACGGGCGTTATTATGAACCAACAGACTGTGGATATCTTCAATCCCAAGACCATCCGTGCCACCATGGGATCCATATTCCGGGTACCGTTTGTCTATGTGCCGGAGCTATCCCCGGTGCTGACGCAGATGCATGAGCGAGGGATTCATACCTACGCGGCACACCTGAAGGGACAGAAATATTACGATAGCTTTTCCTTCCGGGAGCCCACCGCATTTCTCATCGGCAATGAAGGAAACGGACTGACCAAAGAGATCTCCGACCAGGCCGGGCAATACCTCAAAATCCCCATGGAGGGTAAGGTGGAATCCCTGAATGCCTCGATCGCAGCGGCTCTTTTGATGTATGAGGCGCACAGACAGCGAAACCTGTAGGCATAGTAGCGGTTCGGGGCTATATGATATTTAGGTAGAAAACAGAGCAGGAGGACAGATATTATGAAGATTGGATTTATCGGATTGGGAAATATGGCAACGGCAATGATCGGTGGCATGCTGCAGAAGGGCATTGCAAAGCCGGAGGACATCATCGGTTCCTCTAAGACAGAAACAACTGCAGAAAAAGTTAAAACAAAATTTAATATTAACACAACAACAGACAATGCTGCCGTGGCTGAGCAGGCAGATATCCTGTTCTTAGCCGTAAAGCCTATCTTTTTCCCGGAAGTGATCGCCGAGATCAAGGATGCTGTGAAGGCTGATACCCTGATCGTCAGCATCGCAGCAGGCAGGAATCTACAGTATCTGAAGGATGCATTTGACAGACCGGAGCTTAAGCTGATCCGCTGCATGCCCAATACGCCGGCCCTGGTACTGGAGGGCTGTACCGGTGTATGCATCGGAGAAAATGTCACGGAGGATGAGACAGAGCAGGTGCTTTCCCTGCTCCGTTCCTTCGGCATCGCAAGTGTCGTACCGGAGCGTCTGATGGATGTGGTCGTGGGAGTCAGCGGAAGCTCTCCCGCATATGTATTTATGTTTATTGAGGCCATGGCAGATGAAGCTGTAGCAGCCGGAATGCCCAGAAAACAGGCCTATGAATTCGCAGCACAGTCCGTACTCGGCAGTGCCAAAATGGTGCTGGAGACCGGAAAACATCCCGGGGAGCTGAAAGATATGGTATGTTCTCCCGGAGGTACCACCATCCAGGCAGTCAAAGTACTGGAAGAGAAGGGCATGCGTGCCGCTGTGATGGATGCCATGGACGCCTGCATCGAGAAGTCGAAATGTATGTAGTGACAGCTCGACCATGAACAGAGTCGAGAGCAAAAATCATGTTAACATGATTTTGTGAACGAATATGTTCATGAGTTGAGCGCCGGTTCATGAGCAAAGGTAGTCACGCAGTGACGAAAAGCGTGATAACGCGACTTTGCGAATGGCGCAAGCCGAGCTGTCATGGCTAAATAGCGCCCACCCCCCATAACTTGACAAATATTTTGTCATCTGCTATGATATTCCGCGTAACAAATTTAACATTTTTGTAACAAACTGGTGAAAATATTAAGAAATACATCATATACTATTCACTGGGAGATCCGCAGGTATACCACCCCGTCCGGGGAATTTTCCTGTGGGAAAGGCGTGTATCAAGATGACAAAAAGCAGAAGAATGCTGGTTGTATGTGCAGGACTGCTCTGTTCTATCTTCCTGAGCATGCAAATGAGCATGACCGCACAGGCAAGCAATACTAAAAACTATGTCAATGATCTGAACGGTGGTGTCGCATCGATCTTAGACCCCGGTTCCAAAAACAGTACTGAGGTCATCAATGCAACGGTGCAGGAATTGAATCTGACATTCCCCTCTGAGGAAGAGATCAGTTCCGGGCTGGTCATGGCAAACGTAAGAGATGCCGTGAATGTACGAAGCGATGCCAGTGAGGATGCTTCCAAGGTCGGCAAGCTGTACAAAGACTGTGGAGGTACGATTTTAGAGCGCAGGGACGGTTGGACCAAGATCCAGTCCGGTACGCTGATCGGCTGGGCCAAAGACGAATATCTCCTGTTCGGGGATGATGCGAAGGCACTGGCCAATGATGTGGGCAGAATGATCGCACAGATCAACACGGAGACTCTTCGTGTGAGAACCGAGGCGGATCAGGAGGCCGGAGTTCTGGGACTTCTTCCCAAGGGCGATATAGTGGATGTAGTAGATAACAGTAATCCCGAATGGGTCTGCATCGACTACGAAGGAGCAGACGGATATGTGTCTGCGGAGTATGTAACAGTAGATTTCCAGATCGACTCCGGTGAGACTTTAGAGGAGATCAAAGCAAGAGAAGCCGCAGAGCGTGAAGCAAAACGTCATGTGAACTACGGCGAATACACCACCGATGCGGATACCACGCAGCTGTTGGCAGCATTGATCCAGTGCGAGGCAGGATGCGAGAGCTACGAAGGACAGCTGGCAGTAGGTGCTGTTGTTATGAACCGTGTACGAAGCGGCGCTTACCCGAGTAGCATTCATGGTGTGATCTATGCGTCCGGACAGTTCACTCCGGCATTGAACGGTAAGGTAAATACCGTATACGAATCCGGCAAGATCAACGCAAGCTGTATCAAGGCAGCGGAAGAAGCCATCTCCGGCGTATCCAATGTGGGAGATCTGACACACTTCAGACGTAACAACGGCCGTGACGGAATCGTGATCGGTAATCATGTATTCTATTAAAATCACAAAATTACAACAAAAGAGGCGGTGCCCCAAAGGGGATGCCGTCTTTTTGACTACAAAGACATCTACAGACAGCACAATAACCATAAGTATCGTGCGAAGGTTGCAGTTGCCATACACATACATTTGTAGTACACTGGATACAACTACAAAACCAAAGGAGTGATTACATGAGTGAAATGGTAACCTTGTGGCTTGTGGTGTTGATCGTATCGATCGGTGTGGAAGTCGCTACGCTGGGACTGACGAGCATATGGTTCGCCGGAGGCGCAGTGGTGGCAGTGATCGTTGCCGCATTTCATGGACCGGTCTGGTTACAGATCCTGCTATTTTTTGCAGTATCTCTGCTGCTGTTATTTTTCACCAGACCCATCGCAGTCAGATATTTTAACAGAGACCGCGTAAGGACGAATGTGGAAAGCATGATCGGCAGACAGGCAATCGTGACCAGTGAGATCGACAATCTGCAGGGCATCGGCCAGGTGACGGTAGGTGGACAGGAATGGAGTGCCAGAACCGAAGCGGACGGGATGAATTTACAGCCCGGGACCGTGGTGGACATTGTGGCAGTCAACGGGGTCAAGCTGATCGTTAAAGTGGATCCCCAGATGGCAAAAGTGACGGAAAACTTATCAGAGCCGCAGGTGTAAGAATCGTGTAGAACCAATACATGAGGGAAAAGTGCGTACAAGGGGTACGCAGCGTACACAAACGTACGCAGAAGGAGGAAAAATGTTAGCATTGATCATTATTGCCGTTTTAGTATTATGTATCTTCGTATCCTGTATTAAGGTAGTTCCCCAGGCAAAGGCTTACGTCATCGAGCGCCTGGGTGCTTACCAGGCAACCTGGAATGTAGGACTTCACTTAAAGATCCCGTTTATCGACAAGGTTGCCAGAAAAGTTAACTTAAAGGAGCAGGTAGCGGATTTTCCGCCCCAACCCGTAATTACCAAAGATAACGTAACCATGCGGATCGATACCGTAGTCTTCTATCAGATCACCGATCCTAAGCTGTTCACCTACGGCGTAGAGAACCCTATGATGGCGATCGAGAATCTGACTGCCACCACCCTGCGTAACATCATCGGTGACCTGGAGCTGGATCAGACCCTGACCTCCCGTGAGACCATTAATACCAAGATGCGTGCAGCACTGGATATTGCTACCGATCCCTGGGGTATCAAGGTGAACCGTGTAGAGCTGAAGAACATTATCCCTCCCGCAGAGATCCAGAACGCCATGGAGAAGCAGATGAAGGCAGAGCGTGAGAGACGTGAAGCCGTAACCCGTGCCGAAGGTGAGAAAAAGGCTAAGATCCTGGAGGCAGAAGGTGCCAAGGAATCCGCCATCCTTCGCGCAGAGGCAGATAAGCAGGCAGCCATCCTCCGTGCAGAGGCAGAGAAGGAGAAGATGATCCGCGAGGCAGAAGGTGAAGCCGAAGCCATCCTCAAGGTGCAGCAGGCGAATGCCGACGGTATCAAGATGCTGAAGGAAGCGGGTGCAGATGCCGCAGTCCTGAAGTTAAAGAGCCTGGAAGCATTCGAGAAAGTAGCGGACGGTCAGGCCACCACCATCCTGCTCCCCGCAGAGCTGCAGGGCATTGCCAGCATAGCAGAGACCTTCAAGGCAGCAGCCGGCAAAAAAACAGAATAAAAGTCATAACGAATAGAATCAGACAGATCAAAGAGGATCTCTTCCGGAATGCCGGTAGGGATCCTTTTTTGCTCCAAGGATCAGAAAACGTGGCATGAAGTGCATGCTGCGAGGGGTTGAAAAACGCCGGATAATGAAGTATATTGATTACATATAGCTAAAAATAATACAGAGGCCGAAGCCTCGGAAAAGAGGAGTATTATGGATTTAAAGGGACGCGATTTTTTGAAATTATTGGATTTCACACCGGAAGAGATCGAATATCTGCTGGACCTGGCGGCAGACCTGAAAGATAAAAAGAAAAAAGGAATCCCCGTAGATACCCTCCGAGGCAAGAATGTGGCTCTGATCTTCGAGAAGACCAGTACCCGTACCAGATGTGCTTTTGAAGTGGCAGCGCATGACCTGGGAATGGGTACCACTTATCTGGATCCTACCGGATCCCAGATCGGTAAAAAAGAAAGCATCGCCGATACCGCCAGAGTACTGGCAGGCATGTTCGAGGGTATCGAATACCGTGGCTTTGGACAGGATATCGTAGAGGAACTGGCGAAATACTCCAAGGTTCCCGTATGGAACGGGCTGACCAATGAATTCCATCCCACCCAGATGCTGGCAGATCTTCTGACCATCCGTGAGCATTTCGGACACCTGAAGGGGATCCGCATGACTTATATGGGAGATGCCCGTTACAACATGGGAAACTCTCTGATGGTAGCCTGTGCGAAGATGGGTATGCACTTTACCGCATGCACCACGGCAAAATATTTCCCGGCAAAAGAGCTGGTGGCAGAGTGTGAAGCAATTGCGGCACAGACCGGCGGCAGCATCACCCTGACCGAAGATGTGAAGGCAGGTACCAGGGATGTGGATGTCATTTATACGGATGTCTGGGTATCCATGGGTGAGCCGGACGAAGTATGGACCGAGCGTATCAAGGAATTGTCCCCTTATCAGGTGAATAAAGCGGTGATGGATAATGCCGGTGAGCAGGCAATCTTTATGCATTGTCTCCCCGCATTCCATGATCTGAAGACCAAGATCGGTGCCCAGATGGGTGAGCGTTTCGGCATCACCGAGATGGAAGTCACCGACGAAGTATTTGAATCCGGACAGTCTCTGGTATTTGAAGAGGCAGAAAATCGTATGCACACAATCAAGGCAGTGATGGCGGCAACTTTATGAGTATGAAAGCAAAGATATTGGAGCTCCTGCGGGAAAAGGAGACTTACGTCTCCGGACAGGAACTCTGTGAGCAGTTCGGAGTATCACGGACTGCCGTATGGAAAGCAATCGGACAACTGAAGAAAGAAGGCTATGTCATCGAGGCGGTACAGAACAAGGGGTACCACCTGGTGGATCAGGCGGAGGAGGTCTATAACCAGGCCGATATCCAAAGCAGACTGAAGACAAAGTGGGTGGGACATCCCTTACTGTTTTTCGACAGCATTGATTCCACCAATATCCGTGCCAAGCTGGAAGCGGAACAGGGAGCAGAGAGCGGATTGTTGGTCGTAGCGGATCAGCAGACTGCCGGACGGGGCCGCAGAGGCCGCGGCTGGGAGAGCCCTTCGGGAAGCAATATTTACTATACGTTAATGCTCAAACCGGATTTCAATGCGGACTGCGCACCGATGTTAACGTTAGTCATGGCACTGGCGGTGGCTAAGGGTATTCGGCAGACTCTCGGACGCGGCAGTGAAGAAGGTGCGGCAAAGGTAGGCATCAAGTGGCCCAATGATATTGTGGTGGATGGAAAAAAAGTCTGTGGTATCCTCACGGAGATGAGCATGGAACAGGCTTATATCCATCACATTGTCATCGGCGTGGGCATCAATGTGCGCAGGCAGGAATTCCCGAAGGAGATCCGGGACCGGGCAGCAGCCATCGAGGAACAGTGCGGATTCCGGATCTCCCGCAGCCAGCTGATCGCGGACATCATGGAAGCTTTTGAGGAGGATTATGAGATCTTCTTACAGACCCATGATCTGAAAGGGCTCAGAGACTCCTATGCGAAGCTCCTGGTGAACCGGGACAGAGAAGTCTGCGTGCTGGATCCCAAGGGAGAATTCCGCGGTACCGCACGGGGAATCAACGACCAGGGCGAGCTTCTCGTAGAGAGACAGGACGGCAGCATAGAGGAAGTCTATGCCGGAGAGGTGTCTGTGCGTGGGGTATACGGCTACGTGTAGCATCTGAGGCAGCGGAGCGTGATGCACCATGAACCAGAAGCAGATTTAGAATAAAAATAACAGGATAGAAAATTATGGACGAGAACAAAATTGTACTCTGCGGCGCCAATGCCTATGAGAAAAAATATTACTTTAACGAAGAACAATTCAAAATGATTCCCGAATCCATCAAGGAAGAACTGCACATCATCTGCGTGCTGTTCACTGAGGAAGTGGGAGGCGTGTTTACCATCGCCTTTGAAGAGGACGGCAACGTGGTCATGGAGACTAACGCGGATGACGATGACATCTATTACGATGAGGTCTCATCCGGACTGCTGATCGCTGAGATCCGTCGGAGCAGACAGGAGCTTTTCGAATCCTTAAGTCTGTATTACCGCGTATTTATCAAAAAAGAAGATGTTTCGGAACTGTTGGATGAGGAGGACGGCGAATGATATTTGTCATAGACGTAGGTAATACCAATATGACCATGGGTGTCTTTTGTGGGGAAAAACTGGCAGCTACTTTCCGGATCATGACAAAGACTCCCAGAACTTCCGATGAATACGGGATCATGATCACGCAGTTATTGAAAAATAACGGAATTGAGATCTCGGATATCGAGGGAGCCATCATCGCCAGCGTCGTGCCGGATGTGATGCATTCCCTGACCAGTTCTATCATCCGCTATCTGCATACGAAGCCTCTCATCGTAGGGCCCGGAGTCAAAAGCGGTATTAAGGTAGCTACGGAAGACCCCAGAGGTATCGGTGCGGACCGTATCGTCGATGCGGTGGCAGCCTATGTGAAATACGGCGGACCTGTGTTGGTACTGGATTTCGGTACTGCCACCACGTATGACCTGATCACGGAGGACGGAAGATTTACCGCAGGTATCACAGCTCCCGGCATCCGCATCAGTTCCGAGGCCTTATGGAAAGAGACGGCGAAGCTGCCGAATATCGAGATCCGCAAGCCGAAGACTATTCTGGCACAGGAGACCATTACCAGTATGCAGGCTGGTCTGATGTATGGTCAGATCGGACAGACGGAATACATCATCCGCAAGGTAAAAGAAGAGAGCGGTCTTGCCAATCTGAAGGTGGTAGCCACCGGCGGTCTGGGCAGAGTCATTGCGGACGAGACAGACAGCATTGATATTTATGACAGTTCTCTGACGCTGGATGGACTGCGGATCATCTACGACAAGAACCGAAAGTAGTATCCGGGAAATAAATTAGGATACCGGACCACGGAGAGATTATGAAGAAATTACAGATTGGCAATGTGACCCTGGATAATCCCATCATCCTGGCACCTATGGCAGGCGTATCCGACCTGCCATTTCGTCTGCTCTGCAGAGAAATGGGAGCAGCACTGGTGTGCATGGAGATGGTGAGTGCCAAGGCAATCTATTATAACAATAAAAATACTGACAGCCTTATGGAAATCCATCCCGACGAGGTGCCTGCTTCCTTGCAGCTGTTCGGTTCTGATCCGCAGATTCTTGCGGAGATGGCAAAACGCATCGAGGAGCGTCCTTTTTCCATTCTGGACCTGAACATGGGATGCCCGGTACCAAAGGTAGTGAATAACGGCGAGGGCTCCGCACTGATGAAGGATCCGAAGCTGGTGGAGCAGATCCTGACGGCGTTAGTCAGAGCCATCGACAAGCCGGTGACCGTGAAGATCCGGAAGGGGTTTGACGATGACCATGTCAATGCCGTGGAGATCGCGAAGATCGCGGAAGCCTGCGGTGTGGCAGCGGTAGCGGTGCATGGACGGACCAGAGCCCAGTATTACAGCGGACAGGCAGACTGGGACATCATCGCACAGGTGAAGGATGCGGTGAAGATTCCCGTCATTGGTAACGGTGATGTGGACAGCCCCGAGAAAGCGAAAGCCATTTTGGACCAGACCGGTTGTGACGGCGTCATGATCGGCCGGGCGGCGGAGGGCAATCCCTGGATCTTTAGAGAAGTGGTCTCGTACCTTACAGACGGCACGATCCCCGCGAGACCCACGAACAGGGAGAAGCGGGAACTGATCCTGCGCCATGCGGCATTGCAGCTGGAATACAAGGGCGAATATACCGGCGTCCGGGAGATGCGCAAGCATCTGTCCTGGTATACCGTAGGAATGCCCCATTCCGCCCATTTCCGCCAGACCATCAACACCATGGAGAAAATGGACGAGCTCATCCGGGGCGTGCATGATATATTCCCGGATGAAGAGTAGTGCCGGGAGCCCGGTGTACAGCAGTGTCTGCGGAAGGCTGGATGTAGCACTGTGCATATAATCGGGCCGGCTGCATACACTGTAGCATGGACACTATTTTGTATCTCTATCCGGTGAGACAAACCGTGGAACAGAGGGTACAGGCAGCGGTATGTAAGTCACAGCCTGTGCAAAAGGGAAACGCTCCCCGGGGAAAACTTTTTAAAATATTCCATGCACTGTGGAAAACTACAAAAACGCAGGAAGCTACGGAGGCTGTGACTGTTTGCCGGACGGAATATCTATTCCGGGATTACCGTTTGGTCAGGGCGGCAGTGACGGGAGCGGATGGCACAGAACAGAAACAGACGGAGCAAATACTCCGGGAACAATTGCGGGAACTGACAGAGGATCCGGACCACACATACATTGTGTGCCGAGAACCCCTGTCTTTTTATTACGGAAGGGAATTCCGGGAATACCGGCAGCAGGAATGGGTGGAACATCTGCTGCGGTACGGAGAAGATGTGATGGGACATCCGCTGTGGCCGGATGTGATCGTGCTGGGGAAGAATCCCTTTCTGTCCTACGTGCTGCTGCGGTATGTGGCGGCACTGCGCAGCGTGAAATGGTACCTCACGGACAGAGAATATCGGGAGGAGGAAGACGAACTGACCTGGGAACTGGAAGACGAATACGGACTGATCCCGGAGATCCGTCTGTTACCGGAAGCAGCAGATTACGACAGGGTGCGGCTGGAGGCGACGGCGCCCTGCCTGGTGCTGGATTTTAGCGACAGTGATAAAGTCTACGGTGGCGGGCTGGCAGCGGG
>ENA-OOXY01001194-OOXY01001194.1-human-gut-metagenome-genome-assembly--contig:-NODE-1194-length-18545-cov-1.849594_pt1 | contig 18545 bp, 28 predicted proteins | sample MGYA00241593_ERZ501355 | MGnify/ENA primary metagenome ERZ501355 (study PRJEB25962, sample SAMEA2042739) | human gut metagenome | biome: human gut; feature: human-associated habitat; material: faeces... | reverse complement strand
TCATACCCGTGGTGTCGTGGGTTCAAATCCCTCTCCCGCTACTATATAATCCCCTGAAACATATGCTTCAGGGGATTTTCGTATATTTATGGTTCGTTTGTTTTTGTACCGAAAAAAATATGATGTGACTAATCGTAATGATAACAGTGTGAATGGTAAATGTAATGTTATTATAATAATTTTATGTAAGTGCGGATGATATTGCACGGAAATGAGGTTTAATATGAGAGTAGGAATGGGTTATGATGTTCATAAATTAGTCGAGGGGCGTGACCTTATATTAGGCGGTGTAAATATACCATATGAAAAAGGGCTTCTTGGACATTCGGATGCAGATGTGCTTCTCCATGCTATTATGGATGCACTTCTGGGTGCGGCCGCACTCGGAGATATAGGAAAACATTTTCCTGATACGGATGACAGATATAAGGGAATATCAAGCATAAAACTTCTTGGTGAGGTTGGAAAGCTTCTTGATGAGGAGTGTTATATTATAGAAAATATTGATGCGACCGTGATAGCACAGCGTCCGAAACTTCGGGATTATATTGACACTATGCGGGAAAATATAGCAAAAACGCTTAATATCGAAGTTGGCAGGGTAAATGTAAAGGCAACAACCGAGGAGGGACTTGGCTTTACGGGAACAGGTGAGGGTATCTCATCACAGGCTGTATGTTCACTGTCCTCAATGTTTGATTATTCGGTGGACATGACAAAAACAAACCCGGCAGGTTGTGCCGGGTGTAAAGGATGTATAAAAAAATGATCCACTAAACACCGACAATAAAATTGGAGGTGTTTGCAGGATTGCGAAAATTGTACAGCAATGAAGCAATCCGTGGCATTAGTTGGTGTCAAAATACCTTTTGACATCAACATCGTGACATTAATCTATGGCATTGTTTAATATTTTTCTGAATGAAGGAGCAATAAAAGCGGCAACAATGGCTTTCACGGTATCAAGTGCGATAAATGGTACGAAGCCTGCGATAAATGCCGCTTTAAAATTGATTCCTCCGATTATCATTATCCATAAAGTTCCGAAAAGGTCTACAAATACTGCTGAAACAATAGCTGCTATTGTGAAATATATTCTGCTGTATGTGCGTTTACAGACGATTGGAAGTACAATTGCGATAATTACGAAAGCGAAAGAATATCCGCCGTACTGACCGAGCAGGTATCCGATTCCTCCCTGACCGCCGATAAATACAGGTACACCGACAGCACCGAGTAAAAGCCATACAAGAGATATGAAGAAGGACTGTTCAACTGCAAAGACAAGTCCGATAAGTGTCACTACAAAGTTAAGTGCCGTGATATGGCTTCCGTTTGGAAGAGGGATGCTTATGTATGCCGATACGCAGAGTACGGCGGCAAAAAGTGCCATAAGTACGAGATTCTGGGTTGTAAAAGTTGTTTTGTTCTTAGTTATTGAGTTGTTCATTTGTTTCCTCCTAAATAAGTGTATGTGTTATTAAGTGTTTGCGAAACTACAATTAAAGATTATAATGGTTTCGCAAACATTTAATTATTTATTTGCAAGTATATAGATGTAAAATTAGATTGTCAACCTAAAAATTATATGGGTTGACATCAATAAGACAAAATTATATACTTTTTTTGGAAGTTTTTGAGATACAATTATGCATATCGACAAAATATATCTAAGGTGTGAATGGTAATAGTTGATATGCTACAGGGATAAAATATACAGAAATTAAATTTTGCGGTTAAGAGGATTTATATGGAACATGGATTGTTAAGAAGATATTTTGCTGCTTTTTCTAAAATCCCGGGTTTTTCAAACTGGGTCATAGCAAAAGCAAGTCTTGAATTAAAAAAGCCTGAAATAAAAAATATTTGTCTTAGGACAGAAATAGGACATTCAGAAATGGGAAATAAGTATGCTGAACCGGGATGTTCTGAATTGTCTAATAAGTGTAATCAGACAGAAACAGGACATTCTGAAATGGATAATGGGGATTGTGATAGAAACAGGTATGATGCTGATAAAGTTAAGTGCCGTTTAAGTGATTGTATATATTATAACGATGAGCCGGCAGCAGAAATTTTAAGGCAGAAAAAGAATTATGCACTTATGTCGGTTAGTGAGAGTTTTTTGGATGGTTCTAAAATTAGACTTGATATACATCTTATAAAACTAATAAGCAGCAGTGAAAATGCATTTAACTCATCAGCGGATAGGATAAAAGACAGCATTACGGATAGTGATGCAAAAGATAAAGAGCATATAAGTGACGAATACATGGGAGTGGAAAGTAACGGAAAAATTTGTGATATGCTTTTTGGAAATAAAGAGATAATAGATTTTGTGGAGAGCGTGGATGATAAAAATCCGATACACAGAAATGAGAAAGCAGTAGTACCCGGATTTCTTATTATGGAAAAATTTCTTGAAGATAAAGATTTGTTTGGAAAAGAAACAGATAAAGATATTTTTGACTTTAAAAAAAGACCAAAAGAAAATAAAACCACTTATGACAATAAAAAAATGGAATCTGCATTTAAGATTGAGATAAGATATCTTCTTCCGGTTTTTGCAGGTGAGAGGATATATCTGTATAGAGATGGAAATATGATTACGGGAATGGTGCAAAGAAGCGGTTGTGGCAGCGATGAGAACAAAGGAATTAAAGTGTTTGAGATAAAATGCAGGGGAGATTAAAAAAAGCAGGCATACAGATAGTGGGTTTAACGGATTTGAGATAATAGGTAAGAGGAAGTTATAAAAATTTTAAATATAGACTTCTGGGTGCTTCATAAGTGTGGAACACGGCAGAAACAGAGAATGGAGTATTTATGGCATATATAATTGACGGGCTGAGGAGTTATATAGGGATTGAAAACAGTATGTATAGACATATATCTGCAGAGCAGCTTGGTGCAGGTGTGCTTGACAGGCTGGCAGAGAGGACGGGGATTGATAAAGTTGACTGTATCATTGCCGGAAATGCTGTTGGTGCAGGAGGAAATATAGCAAGAGTTATGTCACTTTCAACGGTGTTTGGGGTGGAAACTCCGGCGTTTACGGTTGATATGCAATGTGGTTCATCTTTGGAGAGTATAGCACTTGCGGCGGCAAAGATAGATGCAGGACAGGCAGATATTGTTATTGCCGGAGGATTTGAGAGTAGTTCGACTGCACCGAAAAGAGCATATAATTCTAATCATCCGGACTATGCAGAGTTTGGAGATGAATGGTATAAGGTGGCGAAGTTTATGCCGGGTACACACCGTCAGACTGCGATGTTAGACGGTGCGGAACTTACGGCAGCAGACGAAAAATATCACGGGAAGAAATGAATGAATGGATACTTAGAAGCCACAGGCTTGCAAAAGAAGCAAGAGATAAAGGTGTTTTAAAGGACGTTGTTGTGAGTGTGGCAGACGGATGTGATAAAGATGAGGGAATCCGTGACAGGATGAGTGAGAAACTGCTGAACAGGCTGCCAGCCATACTTGAAAATGGAAATATAATAACGGCAGGAAATGCGTGTCTTACAAATGACGGTGCGGCTTTTGTGATTTTGTGCTCAGAAAAGTATGTCAGGGAAAATAATTGTGAAATCAAGGGAGAATTTATCGATATTGCGGAGACAGGAGGAACACCTGATCGTAGTCCTAAGTCATGCATAGCCGCAATAGAGAAAATTCTTAAAAGAAACAGCTTAAGTCCGCAGGATATTGATGTTTATGAGTGTAATGAAGCATTTGCCGTTATAGATGTATTGTTTGCAAGGACTTTTCCGGAGCAGGTATCAAAATATAATGTTTTCGGTGGTGCACTTGCCTACGGTCATCCCTATGGAGCTTCAGGAGCGATTATAACACTTCATGCATTAAGGGCATTAGAGTTAAAAGGCGGCGGATATGCCGTGTGTGGTATTGCGGCGGCTGGCGGGGTAGGAAGTGCGATATTATTGAAAAAATAGGGGATTGTGGAAACCAGACTTATATAAGTTATGATAGTTTAAAGGACAGGGGAAAGAAAATGAATTATTATAAGATGCTATGTGAAAAAGATGAAAATAAACTTGCTTTTGTAGAGGACGGAATTCCATATACATATGAAGAACTTGAAAAAGCGGCAGATGAATATGCAGAAAAGATAAAAATAAATGCGGATGGAAATTATGGAACCGCAGTTAAAGGAATGTGGCAAAAACTTGGACAGTGCACGGAGTCCGGACGAAAAGTTTATATGATAAAAAGTGAGTCTTTTTTGGAACAGCTTATATTATTTATTGCGTGCAATAAAAATGGAGATGTACCGATGATAGTCCAAAAAGATATGACACAACTGCCTGAAATCAACGAGATACCGGATGAGGTCTGTATGGCGGTAATGACATCGGGGACGACAGGCGTGCCAAAGATACTTTACAGAACATATGAGAGCTGGGCTGATTTCTTTCCTATACAAAATGAGATATTCGGGATTGGTGAAAACAGCAGAATGTTTGTGCAGGGAAGTCTTGCTTTTACGGGCAATCTAAATCTTGTGATGGCACAGCTATATGCAGGGGCAGTTACCATTGTGGAAAACAGGTTTAATCCAAAACAGTGGGAAAAGACCATAAAACAGTGGGAAGCAGACACTATTTATCTTATTCCATCAAAATTAATGTGCATACCGGAGTGTTTTAAGGAGAAGAATGTTAATATAAAAATGATATTGTCTGGTTCGCAGAGTCTGGGAAGAAAAGATGCAGAAAGTTTAAAAAAGATATTTCCAGATACGAAAGTTATTTTGTATTATGGTGCAAGCGAGTTGAATTATATATCATATGTAACGGATGAGAATATGACGGAAAAGAGAAATCTTATAGGTAAGCCGTTTCCGAAAGTTGATGTCAGCGTAAAAGAAGGGGAGATATATGTCACAAATGATTTTCATGTGTATGGAGTGAAATGTCCGTTTACGCTTAAAGACAGAGGATATATGGATGATTGCGGCAATCTGTATTTTGACGGGCGTTCAGATGATATAGTGGGGATAAGGGGCAGAAAAGTTTCAAAAGCGAAGATAGAAGCGGCGGTGAGCGAAAAAGAGGAAATAAGCGAGGCTGTTGTGATATTGGAAAAGGACAGAGATATACTCACGCTTTATGTGGCACTTAAAGAAAGCGTAAAAGATAAATATTTAAAAGGTGATAAGAAACGGGATGAGTTAGAGAAAGAAATATATGCTTTTTTGCGAAAAAAACTTGCCCACTTTGAGATGCCGAGAAGAATAATTATTCTCGATGATATGCCGCACAATAAGGACACGGGAAAGATTGATAAAAAACAGTTATTAAAATAAAAATGAAAAAATCGCAGCCTTCCTTAAATGAAAAATTTATCTATGTTACTTTGTTACAGTGACGGTACAGGAAGCAGATGCACCATCTTCCGATGCGGTTATGATGGTCGTGCCTGCTTTTTTTGCTTTAACCACACCTTTTTGATTTATCGTGGCAATACTTGTTTTCTTAGAAGTCCATGTCGGAGCATTGCCTGACGAAACAGAAGCAGTGAGAGTCTTAGTTTCGCCTGGTTTTAGTTTTAGTGATGAATGGTTGAGTTTTATGACAGGAGATTTAACTTCGATACTGCATATTTTTTTAACACCGTCAACAGTGGCACTAATGACCGCACTGCCGTGTTTGTGGGCAGTGACAAGACCGTTCTCATCTACGGAAACTATACTTTGTTTGTTTGATTTCCAGACGGGTGCAAGACCTGATGAGACTTCACACTTTATTGAAGCTGACTGATTTTTATAAAGAGACAGAGAAGAATGTGAAAGTTTAACTGTCGGTGTCTTTACTTTGACTTTACACAAAGCCGTTGAAGTGTCAGCTTTTACGGTGATTATCGCATCACCCGGTTTGCAGCCTGTTATATTGCCCGAATCGTCAACTGCGGCAACGCTTGTTTTGTTACTCTTATAAGTAATCTGTGATTTTGTGGAAGATTTTACATCTAATTTGAAATTTTCACCGTGTTCTATTGAAACAGATTTTTTGGATAAAACAAGCTTTGTTTTGCTTACTGTTATCTTACAACTGACCTCAGTTTTTTTTGATTTGACATTTATTTTGCAAGTTCCGGGAGATTTCGCCGTAATCTCGCCAAGTGAAGTTACGGAAGCAATCTTACTGCTCGTGCTCTTATATGTCGGAATACTGCCGTTTGAGGTGAATGCGGCAAGATAAAAAGTGTCACCTATCTTAAGCGTTCTGTTGTAACTTGTCAAAATGATGACGGGATATTGTGATGCTGCTAAGACACTGTCAGGCATGATGCCGATACAGATTGCAGCAATAAGAAATAAAGTTATAAGTTTATTGTGAAAAAATAATTTTTTTGAATCGGTCGATTTCATAATACCCTCCTTAACGGAAGGCCGCGATAATATTGTTATGCTGCTGTTCACATCAAAACAGGCAGTTATAACACTTGCTGTGCCCTGTATGTGAATAGGATTGATAGCAACAGGCAGCACATATCCGTATCGTAAACGGCAGGGGATAAAAAGTCAATAAAATATGAAAAAAACTGTGAAATATGACAAAGGAACTTATGTGGATTTGTGAAAAATGACTAAAAATTGACTGGGTAAAAAGAAAAAAGATTAGACATTTATTGTCGAAGTTGAGACATTGACTGACAGCCGCACTTCACAAAATAAAAAAAATATGATAAAATACTTAAGTGACAGGCTGTGCAGATGCGTATTGCCGTTAAGCAAAGCGGGAACGGTACGACGAGAAAATGGAAACAGTATATCGGAAATGCAGCCGAAATGACTCGTTTTGAGAAGATACCGAGAGTTCATCCTATGTTTTACAGATAATTATTACCAGTTTTACCATAACCTGTTTATGTATTTATATTTTTTGTATTATATTACATTTTTTTAGGAAATAATTGAAATATACAGTTAATTTCTAACATTATTTTATTATTTATATTTTAACATATGTTATCTGACACAAACAATATTTTACTAAGACTCCCCATACCTAAAATGGGATTCGCACCTTATTGGTGTGGGAAGTTTTAGTTATTAATATTTCCAACTCCTCAAACACTTTTTCAGCATACAACAACTTAATCTCATGTCTGTCCATGCCCTTAACATCAGCATCAAACTCAAAAGAATTTACTTTTTCACCTGCAATTATACAAAAATATACTTTTCCCTGAACACTGTCTGCATTATTGGGGTCAACATTTCCTGTCGTTCCCGTTATACCGATTGCTATATCCGTATTCAATTTTTCCTTAACAGTCTGTGCCATTGCCTTAGCACACTCGTTTGAATACACACCGTATTTATTTATTATACCTTCATCCACACCGACAAAAATCTTAGTCTGATTAAGATAAGTCACATATCCGCCCGGAAAGATTGCTGATGCCCCCTCCGTGTCGGTTATCATGGATGCAATAAGACCTGATGTGCAGCTCTCCATCGTTGATATTGTAGTGCCGCTGCTTATCAGTTTTTTTATTAAATTGTCAACTTTATTTTTCATGTTATTCTCACTCTCCCCCTGTAAATCAAACTTAAATGCTTTCATGACTTTTTCCATATGGGAAAAATCAAAAACACCCACCTACGGCTCACAAATGCTCCATGCAGCCTCGGCAATCCTCACAGTATTTATACCTGCTTTTTTCATCATTTCAATATCTTCATCTAAATACTCATATGGCATATATTCATCATAATATACCGCTACAAAAAGAATTTCTTAATTCAGAAATGAAGATTATTATGTTGAGTAAAATAAAATTAACAAGGCTGTCACATTAAGTATATTTTATAGTACTTCTTGCGACATCCCTGTTAATTTTTTGTGCAGATAAATTATAAATTTTATCTTACATTATCATAATGAGTCCACATTCGGATAATTTTTATTGTTCCCTGATATTTTATATCATCTTCTGTAAACTCATCTTCATATACCTGATAGACCAACCGATGTTGTATATTTATTCTCCTCGAAATAATCCCATCAAGATTTCCCACCAGTTTCTCATATCGTGGCGGAGTCTGATAAGGGGCATTTTTAATAATATCTACCAGTAATTTTGCCTTAGATGAAATACCTGCCTGTTTTAATTTTTCTAAATCTTTAACAGCCTGTTTAGTAAAAAAAACTTTATACATCACCATTGTACCATATCTTCTGAAATGCAATCCTCCATTGGTTCTTTTACTCCATCCAAAATTGATTTTGTCATACCTGGAATAGAATCTAAATACAATGTTTCCTGTATTGCATTCCAATCATCTTCTGAAATTAACACAGCGTTCCCTTTTTTGCCAACAATCAATGCCGGCTCGTGATAAACACTGACATTTTCCACAAGATTATAAAGATCCTTTCTTGCATTTGTAATATTAATCGTTGACATAATAAATCTCCTTTAAATAATCAAATTTCAATTTTAAATTAAAAATAATAATCTTTCAGTAAAGTAATCTCTACATCTCTTTAAATAATAGTCTCGTCAGTAAAATATTTTTTAATAATAATATATTATTCTCATCCGTAATTGTAAATCTATATATGTCTTGCTAATAAAACAAATATAGTTATCAATTTCATCAATAGTACACATACTTTTACAAATTGACGAAATCTATTATGTCATTTATATTATAGCGTACGCTTTGCCGTACATCAAGTATTATTTATAAAATTGCAGAAAACCTATTCCACTTAGATGCTGAGATAACTCTTTAATCAGTTCCAAATCCTTGCAATATCTCATGTAATATTCTATACAGTTGTGTGGCATCCTCCTTACCGAGTGCCACACAACCTGCCATTTTATGTGGAATTTCCACTGCCTTTTCCTTTAAATTCTCCCCATCTTTCGTTACGCTTACTAAAAGACTTCTCTCGTCCCTGCTGTCCCGCTGTCGTGTCACAAAATTTTTCTGTTCAAGCCTTTTTAATACCGGTGTCAATGTCCCGGAATCAAGATACAATCTTTTACCGAGGTCTTTTACATTTATGCTTTTTTCTTCCCATAATACCATCATTGCTATATACTGCGTGTATGTCAGCTCCAGTTCATCAAGAAACGGTTTATATCTTTTAACTATCTCTTTTGCACACGCATATAACGGAAAGCATAGCTGGTTGTCAAGTTTTAATGCTTCATATTTATTGCTCATGTCTGACTCCTACAATAACTCTCTTATCTTCTCAGCTACAACTTCCATATCTTCTGTAGGCTCAAATCTCTCCACAACATTTCCCTCTCTGTCTATAAGAAACTTTGTGAAATTCCATTTTATATCAGATGTTTCCTTATAATCAGGATGTATTCTTGCCAGTCTGCTCTCTAATATAGGTGTCAGTGAATTCTCTTCATTAAAACCTGAAAATCCTTTCTGCTCTTTTAAAAATGAATACATCGGATGTGCGTCTTCACCATTAACATCTATCTTCGCATAATGTCTGAATGTTATCCCAAACTTTGCATCACAAAAAGATACAATTTTTTCATTAGATTCCGGTGCCTGACCGTCAAACTGGTTGCATGGAAAATCGAGTATTTCAACCCCCTCCTGCTGATACTGCTCATAAATATCCTGAAGGTCATCGTACTGCGGTGTAAATCCACACTGTGTAGCCGTGTTTACCACAAGCACTACTTTTCCCTTGTATTCCTCCATCTTGTGAATATCTCCATAAACATCCTCTGCTTCAAAATCATAAAATCTCATTTCTGTTTACCTCCTATATAATTTCCGGTTCAAGTGTCCCATCATAAGCTTTTCTTACTGCTATTGCCAACTGTCCGGAACAGGAAGTTGGTCTTCTTCCGCATTTAATATCACCAAGCTTGTTTTCTATATCTTCTACTGTCCAACCATCGAGAAGCCTTTCTAAAGACTGTAAGTTTCCATTACAGCCACCCATATATTTTATATTTGTTACTATGTTATCATTTAAATCAAAAGAAATCATCTGCGAACATGTATTTTCTAGTCAAGCAGATATTAGCAATCCGCTTCGCTACTTGCTCATAATACTATTAACTGCTATCGCAGCATATCAGAATGGGCTTATACCCATCCTGATACAAGGAAGTCCCCACTCTCCACTTATTGCTCTACGCAATAGAAGCTGGGAACTTCCTTGATAGTATTAAATAATTATATCTCATTATAATCCCTCCTACAATAACTCTTTTATTTTTTTAACAATATCATTCATATTTTGTGTAGGTTCAAATCTTTCTATCATATTTCCGTCTCTGTCTATAAGAAATTTTGTAAAATTCCATTTTATCTTACTATTATTCTTATAATCCTTATCCATCTTTTTTACTATCGGTCTTATTAACAGACTCATTGGACTTTTCCCAAATCCATTGAACACAGAATTATCCTGAAGCCATCTGTATAACGGTATAGCATTTTCACCATTAACATCAATTTTTGCAAATTGCGGAAATGTTATTCCATATCTTCCAGTGCAAAAATCGTGTATTTCCTCATCATCTCCCGGTGCCTGATTTGCAAACTGATTACATGGGAAATCAAGTATTTCCAAACCATCAGCATTAAATTCATCATAAATATCTTGAAGTTCAGAATACTGTGGTGTAAATCCGCAACCTGTTGCAGTATTAACAATAAGCAATATTTTTCCTCTGTATTCATCCATTGAAATATCCTGCCCGTTCTGTTTCTTTACTTTGCAATCGTAAATATTCATAATCTTTTTCCTCCAATCTATTACAATGTACTCTTGGTATCTTCTGAACGAAGAATTTCGAGAGTACATTACAGTTGCCTCATTGTTTTATTGTCTGCAATTAAATTGTGCACAATTTTTATGTATAATAAAATACAACCTATCGAACTTTTTGTCAATAGGTTGTGCACAATTTATTTCTTTTTTTGAAGCTCCGGCTCAAATGCTGTCTGTACCGTCTGTGTCAGTTCATATAAATCTACTGCCGTTTTTTCCAAGTTCATATTTTCGTCTTCTATCTGACGCAGCTTTTCTAAATCAGAAATAATCTCTGAAATCCTTTGAAGTTCATCATAACAGTTTTGTAACCTTTCCGTGTCAGACTCCCATACACCCTCGATTATAGCCTCCAGATTTAAGGATACATTGGCAACAGGAGTCCTAAGTTCATATGCAACCTCGGAGGTAAGCCGTCTTCTGATAGTCTCCTGCTTTTCCAGACTTTCTGCCATGTGATTTATTGACTCACTAAGCTCTGACAATTCTTTTGCCCGCACATCTTCCTTAAACCTTATTGAATAATTTCCCTCAGACACTTTTTTCGCAATACCTGTCACCTTTACAAGCGGGACTGACAAACGCCTTGCAAGTATAATACCTGCCACTGCCGCAAGAATAACAGACGATATTCCGACAACAATAAGAATTTTATTTAATGAGTCAAGAAATCTGAAATCACTGTCATTATAATAAAACGGACTGTAATAACGGACTTCAAGATACCCTGCAATATCACTTTTGTGTTTCAGGTCATAATGATGAGTCAAAAATCAGCAAGTTTTCCCGATACAAGAAGATTTAAAATCTCTGATTGCTGCAATATTATATATAGTGCAACAATTATAATAAGTAATGCTGCATTCCTCACAATATCCTGTTTTTTCTCTAAATTTTCGTCTAAAACCTCATATCCTGCACTCTCGATAACATCAAATATTTTATCCTGCGTTATGGCATCACCATCATAAACAATGTCCGCTATGCCTGTGCCATAGCTTACTTTTATATGCAAGACTCCTTTAGTATCGTTAAGTTCTTTTTCTATCTTATTCTGACAATTTACGCATGACATTCCGCCAATACGCATCTGCTTTTTAATAATATACATTTATAACACCTCAAAAATTTGTATGCTGCAAGCAGCAGTTCAAACACCGTCAATATGTCTGAAAGTGTTTGCAAGATTACATAGTAATTCATAATTACATAGTAATCCATAATTACATAGTAATTCGGCAATCTGTGGCATTAGTATAAAAAATAAATATGTGTTTTTTATGTGCATGAATAATAAAAAACTGCCGCACCGATAATTTTATAAAAACCATCTAAATAATAAACAGTTTAAATTATCGGTACAGCAGCTATAGTCAGCTTTTTTTAATCAACTTTCCCTGCTATTGCATCTTCTATGATTTCTGCCAGCTTTTCAGAATTGACAGGCATTATATTGCAAGGCATAGGACCAAATGAGTCTATAAATTCCACAAGTCTTTCATGCTCTTTCGGATTTTTTGCAATCTCCCCATAAGTAAATGCTATTCCAAACTCCTGATAAAGTTTTCTAAGAGCCTGCAACGCTTCGCTAAGAAGTTTTTCTTCGTCTCTTCCTGATATATCCATATCAAGGATTTCCTCAAAATAACAGTAAAAAATTCCTTTCTCCGAACTTGCACGGTAAATGTGTTTTAACCAATAAGGAAACAATCCTGTTAATGCCTGCGGATAATTAAGTCACAAATATCTCTGTGCAAAAGACTGTAACGGATAAGGGGTAAACTCCGGCTCACGACCAATGTCATTTATTCCCAACAGGCTGAGTGCACTGTTTAAAAGCAATATTCCATGGGTATCAACATCATTTTCATCTGCAAGACTTCTTCTAAGTCCCTCCGTCGAAATCTCATAGGTCAGATATTTTTCCATCGGCACATCCGTATTCATCGCACCAAAAGCAACAGCTTTTGCAATATCCATGCTGACACCTCCACCGATACCTATGACCGCCTAAACCTGTCTGTCTACACAGATATTAGTACCCTCATTCACCTTGCTGAGCAAAGGTTCTCTCACCGCTTCAAGACAGATACTCTCTACCCCGGCTGATTTAAGACAACTCTCAAGTTCCTCATAATGACCGCCCGAAACAAAACTTCCTGTCGGAACAATAAGAACTCTATTCCCAAGTTTTGAAACTTCATCAATCACTGCTTCCATCTGACCCTTACCGTAGATAATCTTTACACCTGCGTCATATATAAAATCCTTCATATAAATTTATTCCTCCTTAATCACAATCTTTGACAGATAATTGCGAAACTGTAACTATATATTATTAAATTGTGCAAATATAACAAATAGTATTAGCAGTGCACTTCTGTCACCGTCAGCCCTTAGTCAGCGTATTTTGCTGACTTAGTACTGCTACGAGTGACAAGTAGCGAAAGCGTGCCTGCGTTAGTATTTGTTTATATTTGTGCAATTAACACAGAATATAATCAGTTTCGCAATTATCTACATAAATTTTTAATTAGCTATCCCTAAACTCTCATTAACACCAAGCTGCTCATCTCTTATCATATCAAGCATACTCTGTGCAATTCCTGCTCTTTCAATATCTTTGTGTGCCGGCTGCTCTCCTTCTTTTGTGAGAAAATATTTTGTATTATCTCCGTTTTTAATATCCGGACATCTAAGAAGTGTTGTATCTGCCTTACTTGCCGCAATAGTGTCCGCCGCTTCTATATAATCAGGTCTTTTCTTTGCAAGCATATTTAACATAACTCCACGCATACCCGTAATTTCATGATGTATTCCCATTCCTGTAATCCAGATAATGCGTTTTACAGATGTTTCATCAAGTGCAGAAACGATATTCTGTGCCATTTTCAAAACATCACCCTCCAAAGAACACAACAAAACATCCTGCCCCTCCATTGCATTTTTTACATCCTCTGCATTTAAGGCATCACCTTTTATTATTTCTACACCCGACATATCCATACCTTCAAACTTTGCCAGATTTCTGACAAACACAGATAATTCAATATCCTGCTCGCCTTTCATCTTTTCAGTAATATATTTTCTTGTGTGACCTGCTACCCCAAAAACTAAAACTTTCTTCATCTTAATATTCCTCATATAATATCTTTTAGATACATAATAATCGCAACACCCCTATACAATTTTGCAAAAACTTGCATTTGGAGTCACATTAATCTTTAGTGGAAATGCTTGTTGTTTTTGAGTAACAATTATGTTATGCTATTCTCATACTATTTATGAAGGAATAATTATCATGAAAACAATACTCAAATGGCCAGGTGGCAAAGAAAATGAACTCCCTATTATTAGGAAATATACTCCTAAATACTCTGGACGATTTATTGAGCCTTTTGTAGGTGGCGGAGCAGTATTCTTTGATACAACAACCGAAAGATGTTGTATCAATGATAAATCTGATGAGCTTATTAATTTATATAATTGTGTTAAAGAGAAAAATACTGATTTAATAAAATACTTACATCTTGAAATAGATGAATTCACATCAATCGGAACATTTGTAGATAAACATACAAATGATGTACTCAAATTATATCATTCCGAAATATCAATTGAGGATTTTATCCGAAAATATAATGATTTTTTCTCTCAATTAGCAAATGATTATAATAATATTTTTGTAAAAGAATTAAAGAAAAACCTTAATAGTAAAATATTGCGTTCTAAAAAATTAGAAAGCGAGAGTGGCTCAATTCCAAACAATGACAGAATTAATAATATGGAGGCTGCAATGAAATCCTCATATTATATGTTTATAAGATATTTGCAGAACCATCTATCAGTATTAAGTCGCGGAAGACAAGCCGCAGTATTCTTTTTTATCAGAGAATACTGCTATTCCTCTATGTTCCGCTATAATAGAAAAGGAGAATTCAACGTTCCTTATGGCGGTATTTCATATAACAGAAAAGATTTCAAAAAAAAGGTAGACTATCTATTCTCCGATGAAATATCTCAAAAATTAAATAGTGCAGATATTTACTGCATGGATTTCGAAGATTTTATAAATAAACTTCATTTAACTGAAAATGACTTCATTTTCCTCGACCCTCCATATGACACAGATTTTTCTACCTATGCTCAAAATAAATTTGGTAAAGAAGAACATATAAGACTTTGTGATTGCTTAAAACTTACACCCGCAAAAATATTACTAATAATAAAAAACACTGATTTTATTTATGATTTATACAAAAATGATTTTCATATCACTAGCTTCGATAAAAAGTATATGGTGAGTTTTATGAATCGAAATGAGCGTGATGTTAAACACTTAGTTATAACAAATTACTAAGTACAAAAAGGAGCCCCTCAACTAATTGATGAGCTCCTTACTATGTTACAATGCTTTCTGCTTAATAAATTTATCTAGTACTGTCTGTCCTAATGTTGTAATATTCAAGAGCCCTGAATTACTATATGATACTAAACCTCGATAAATTATATTATTTGATGAAGCATTCCTGTGGCTAATAATATTTCTAACAATCTGGTCTATTGCAACATCGTTTCTGTCAACTAATGATGCTAGATTAACTCCATCTGGTTCTGTATAATGCCAAATGTACTTTTTTAATTCACTTGTATTAATATTAGGATGTTTATCCAAAATATACAAAACAATAAAATCTAAATCTTTCTCTCCTATTTTCTCATAATTAGACATTATCCTTGTCCTCCTTTGTTACTACTTCTGTCACTTCTATTCTGTGCTTGGCCGCCTCGAAAAAAACAGGATCAATTTCACATCCTACATAATTTCTATTTAATTCCTTCGCAGCAACACCCGTCGAGCCAACACCCATAAAAGGATCAAAAATCAAGTCACCTTCATTACTAGCTATTTTTACCAAATGTCGTAACAATTTTAGTGGTTTCTGAGCCGGATGTTTAGGGTCCTTCAAGCGCTCTTTCCCCATACATATCGGACATTCAAAATAATTATGCATCTCATTTTGACTTGAGAAATTCCATTTATGTTTCTTATTCCATAAACAAACTATCATCTCACAACTATTTAAGAAACCATTTTTGAATATCTTTGGCATAGGGTTTGTTTTGTGCCAAATAAAATATTGGAATGTGTCGAATTCCAGGTCAAAAGCCTCGTGCCATTTACCAATTAAGTTATAACTAGTAAAAATAAAAACATTACCATCAGGTTTTAAAATACGCTTAAACTCATCCACAAAATCAAATGGATTAATTTCTTTTAAATCCCACTCCCCCAAGTCATTATTAATCGCTGTTCTTCCTGGTAATGGAATATTTCCTGTAGAATATTGAGCAATATTATAAGGTGGATCCGTGAGTATCAAGTCAATTGATTTATCCGGTATTCCTTTTATATATTCTAAACAATCACTGTTAGCAAGTGCATAATCAATGTCCATTTGCAATTATATCCCTCACTCTAGCATTCAAAAATGCTTCAGAATACAATGCAATAAACTCCTCATATGTCATTTCGTCCAATGGTAATATTTCTTCCCAAAAAAATCGTCCAATTGCTTTGTGTTCTGCATCTAACATACCGAAAATAGCTCCATCAGGTGAATTGCCCTCCCCCCTATTGTTATAACAAGTAGCAAACTTTGATTTAATATTTTCGAACATAGAAAAAACTTTTTCAAGACGAATAACTTCATTCCTATTTTCGACTTTATTTTTTGTATCTAAATTTCCACCTGCTTTAATCTCATATACATATGCATTATTATCGTCGATAAAAAATAAATCCATTGGCATTTTCCCACCTTGACCTATGATTATATTTCTTATTTCATCTATATTCACATTGTTAAACTCATATGTATATACTCCAAACTGTTCTGGTGATAAATTATATGTGCGCTTACATGAAGCACTCAAATAATCTACTGCATGCCCATCCCAGTATAAGCACTGTGTCATTCCTTTATCTAATGGATAAGATAAAATTTCAACAACCAATCTTCCATCATTTTCTCGCATTACAACAATATTAGGAACATTAAGAAATCCATATCGATATCGAGCACAATAAAATGCAATTTTCTGTAATCTTGTTCCAAGTTGAGAATCTAAACTTCTTCCTACAGCCATATATTTTTCTTCATCACCATCAAATAAACTAAACGGATTATATGCTCTATTTGCAATATTTCTTGCAGACTTATTCACTACATTTCTAGCCATTTCATTTAATTGTTCTTCGATAAACTGCTTCAAATTTTCTCTAAACATTATCTTACCGTCCTTCCTATCATCTTATACAATTGTTGGCACATTTTCATCTCCAAATTTTAATCGTGCTACTCTTTTTGCACATGTCTCGATAGCAAAGCCACTCTTAGACTCAAGGCTACTTACAAATACCATGTTTGCAGTAATCGTTTCATCAAGCTGACTTAGCAAAAAATTATATCTTTTCTTTACAAAATTGGTTTTAAAATCACTTTCAATAGTTGATATTAGTTTCGAAAATTCCTCATAAACAATGTTCTTTATCTGCATTTCTGTATCAGTCATTTCAGTTTTCTCCTATACCTTCAAATAATTCTGAAATTGTGATATTAAGTCCCTTTGCAATTTTCTCAATATTTTGCAAAGATATATTTCTCTTTCCCGATTCCACAGTCGCAAAATAAGTTCTATCCATATCAATTTTTAGTGCAAATTTTTCTTGACTCAGACCTGTTTCTTTGCGTAATTCCTTAATTCTCTCTCCGAGTTGCTTGGATATCATTTAAGACTTTCCCTCCTTTTTCGACAAAATAATTCTATATTATTCTGTGTTTTTAAGGCAACGGGTTATAAGCAACATTCACATATACAATGCTATTCGTTGGTCTGCAGCCGTAATATATTCAAAATTAAGTTCGCTTCCTACAAATCTTCTGCCTTTTTTCACTGCAGAAACACCAGTAGTACCTACACCCATAAATGGGTCAAATATTACACCTCCTGGATTAGAAGCAACCTCGATAAAATGATCAATCAATTTCAATGGTTTTTGAGCAGGATGAAATGGGTATTTAAGACGCTCAGGATATGAACAAATCGGACATTCATAAAAATTATGCATTTGATCTTGAGTTGAGAAATTCCAAATATGTCCTTTGTTCCATAGGAATATAACAAACTCACAACTATTACAAAACCCCGTTTTGTACACTTTCGGAGCTGGATTTGTCTTATGCCATACAAACATTTGAAATGTATCAAATTCCGAATCGAAAGCTTTATGCCAGTCGCCAATTTGATTATAACCTGCAAAAATAATTATATTACCTCTTGGTTTAATGATACGCTTAAATGCATCTACATACTCAACTGGCTTCATTATAGTTTTATCCCAGTCGGCAATATCGTTATTTAATATGCTTTTTCCTTTTCGTAGAATGTTTCCTGTAGAATACTGCGAAATGTTATAAGGCGGGTCTGTTAAGATTAAATCAACGGATTGAGACGGCATCCTTTTCATTAACTCATTACAGTCCTCATTGAATAATTTATATATACTTGGATTTTTAGATATCAACCGTTATCCTTTCCCCAGTTGAGTTACTTTATGATATCACTCTCAGCTTACATTACAACGGATTATGAGCAACAAAATAGCCACAATCTTGGCAGTGTTGTGATAAACTATAGTTGTAACACACCGACCTAATAAGATATAATCTTAGGAGGAAACGA
>ENA-OOXY01001177-OOXY01001177.1-human-gut-metagenome-genome-assembly--contig:-NODE-1177-length-18770-cov-2.240182_pt1 | contig 18770 bp, 9 predicted proteins | sample MGYA00241593_ERZ501355 | MGnify/ENA primary metagenome ERZ501355 (study PRJEB25962, sample SAMEA2042739) | human gut metagenome | biome: human gut; feature: human-associated habitat; material: faeces... | reverse complement strand
TGGAACTGGCTGAGAAGATACACCGGAACACAGCAGACTGGACCCGCCCGTCGGCACTGCCGAACTGGCACAATGTAAACATCGCACAATGTTTCCGCGAGCCGGCTACCTATTATATGATGACAGGAGATTCAGCCATGCTGAAAGCATCTTATAATGTACACAATCTGATACGCCGTACTTTCGGACAAGTACCGGGCGGTATGTTCGGTGCCGACGAAAATGCCCGCATGGGTTCTATCGACCCACGTCAGGGAGTAGAGACCTGCGGATTGGTAGAACAGATGGCTTCCGATGAATTGATGCTTTGTATGACGGGTGATCCGCTTTGGGCAGAACACTGCGAAGAAGTGGCTTTCAACAGTTATCCGGCTGCCGTGATGCCGGATTTCAAAGGATTACGTTACATCACTTGCCCTAACCAGACGGTCAGCGACTCAAAGAATCATCATCCGGGCATCGACAACCGGGGACCTTTCCTGGCAATGAACCCGTTCAGCAGCCGTTGCTGCCAGCATAACCACGCACAGGGATGGCCTTATTATGCCGAGCATCTGATTCTGGCTACTCCGGATAATGGTGTAGCGGCCGCCATGTATGCCGCCTGCAAAGCAACGGTGAAAGTGGGTGACGGAAACGAAATAAGCCTTCACGAGCAGACGAATTATCCTTTCGAGGAAACCATCCGGTTTACGGTAAATACTCCGAAAGCTGTAAGTTTCCCGTTCTATCTGAGAATCCCCTCATGGACAGAGGGTGCAACTATCTTTGTTAACGGCAAAAAAGTAGCGGCTAACCCCGAAGCCGGACAATATGCCTGCATCAATCGCGAATGGAAAGACAATGACCAAGTGGAGATTCAACTGCCGATGCAACTTTCGATGCGTACATGGCAAGTGAACAAAAACAGTGTAAGCGTAGACTACGGTCCGTTGACAATGTCACTGAAAATTGACGAAGATTATGTGAAAAAGGACAGCCGCGCTACGGCTATCGGTGACTCTAAATGGCAGGAAGGCGCTGACGCCAGCCAATGGCCGACATACGAGATCTATGCAAAAACTCCTTGGAACTACGCATTGGTACTCGGTAAGAACGAACCTTTGCAAGACTTTAAAGTAGTACACAAAGAATGGCCGGCTGACAACTTCCCGTTCACGGTCGCAAGTACACCTATCGAGGTAAAAGCTATTGGACGCAAGGTTCCTTCATGGGTTATCGATCAATACGACTTGTGTAGCGAACTTCCTGAAATGGACGCTCCGAAAGGGGAAAAAGAAGAAATCACCCTGATTCCGATGGGAGCAGCCAGACTGCGGGTTTCGGCTTTCCCGAACACAAGAGAATAAAAGATACCCGGTGATAAAGCATTAATCGAAAGACACTCATGAAGAAAAAAAATACATTTACATATCTGCTCATCGGACTGGGCCTCTGCTTCTCTTCCTTGGGAAGCGGGCTCCGGGCCGATACCCCCGAGAACTATACCAACAACCGCTATCCATTGGTACGCAAACCTTTGATGGAACTACCGTTAGGCAGCATTAAGGCAAAAGGATGGTTACAGGAAATGTTGGTAAGGCAGAAAAACGGGGCAACCGGGCAAATGGACAAACTGTATCCGCTGGTGATGGGCGAACGCAACGGCTGGCTCGGCGGCGACGGTGATCAATGGGAAAGAGGACCATACTGGATTGACGGTTTACTTCCTCTGGCATATATCCTGGACGATGCGCAACTGAAAGCTAAAGTGCAACCTTGGATAGAATGGGCTTTAAAAAGTCAGCGGGAAGACGGTTTCTTCGGTCCGGCCAAAGACTATCCCGGAGAGGCCGGCATACAACGGGATAACTCTCACGACTGGTGGCCGCGTATGGTGATGCTGAAAATACTCCAGCAATATTATTCTGCCACGAACGATCAACGGGTCATCCGGTTTATGACCGACTATTTCCGTTATCAACTGAAAACGTTACCGGAAAAGCCGCTCGGCAACTGGACTTTTTGGGCAGAGTTCCGTGCCTGCGATAATCTTCAGGCCGTATACTGGCTCTATAATATCACCGGTGATTCATTCCTACTCGATCTCGGCAAACTGATTCATCAACAAAGTTTCAGCTTTGTAGATATGGTGAACCGGGGAGACCTGAAACGTATCAATACGATTCACTGTGTCAACCTGGCACAAGGTATCAAAGAGCCTGTCATCTATTATCAGCAAGAGCCCGACAAAATGTATCTCGATGCGGTTAAATGTGCTTTTCGTGACATTCGCCAGTTCCACGGACAACCGCAGGGTATGTATGGTGGTGACGAGGCATTGCATGGCAACAATCCGACCCAAGGTTCAGAACTCTGCTCAGCTGTGGAACTGATGTACTCGCTGGAAAAAATGGTAGAGATCACGGGAGATATCGACTTCGCCGACCATCTGGAAAGGATTGCATTCAACGCACTGCCCACCCAGATTTCAGACGATTTTATGACAAAACAATATTTCCAACAAGCCAACCAGGTGATGGTATCACGCCATCGTCGCAATTTCGATCAGGATCACGGAGGAACGGACAACTGTTTCGGGCTGCTGACGGGATATCCTTGTTGTGCATCGAACATGCACCAAGGTTGGCCTAAATTCACCCAAAGCCTCTGGTATGCCACTCCTGACGGCGGACTGGCTGTTACAGCATACGCTCCATCGGAAGTGACGGCCAAAGTAGCGGATGGGTGTACGGTAACTTTCAGTGAAGAAACCTATTATCCGATGGATGACAAAATAAGTTTCACCCTCCAATCGATGGACAAAAAACGGAAAGAAGTAAACTTCGCTCTCCAATTACGTATCCCGAAATGGTGTAGACAAGCCGGAATATCAGTCAACGGACAACTTCTTCAACATGCCGAAGGAGGCCGGATGGCCATTGTCAACCGCAACTGGAAAAAAGGGGACCGGGTGGAACTCCATCTGCCGATGGAAGTCACTGCCAGCACCTGGTATGAAAATTCGGTAACCATTGAACGCGGTCCGTTGGTATTTGCCTTGAAGATGGAAGAAAAATGGGAGAAGAAAGAGTTTGAAGAGCCGTGGTATGGTCCGTATTATTACTCAGTGACTCCTACCGAACCATGGAACTATGGATTGGTTGATTTCAATCGTAACAAAGCGAACGAACATGCCCGTGTAACGATTCATACGGAAAAGCAATCTTCCGTATTCCCCTGGAATAAGGAAAATGCCCCGATAGAAATACGGATGAAAGCAAGATTGGTACCTTCATGGAAACTTTACAACGAAATGGCAGGGCCTCAACCTTATTCTTTCTGTAGCGGAGGCGAAGGGCCGGAAACAGAAATCACCCTGATTCCTTATGGATGCACTACATTAAGAATAACGGAATTTCCGGTAGTGGGAGCCTCCCGATAGAGAGGTGAATAATCACTCCGAACCATTATAATAATAACTCAATATTCATACACAAGTCCTCCTTTCTCTCCTGCCTGCAAGTGGAGGGGAAAGAAGGACTCAAACACACAATTACAATGAAAAAACTTTTAGCAGCAGCAATGCTATTCATGCTGAACAGCTGGTCCTGTTTCAGTGCAGATACTCCGCGAGCGGAGTATCCCCGTCCACAGTTCGAACGGGAACAATGGGTAAACCTGAACGGGACTTGGACATTCGATTTCGATTTTGGTAAATCAGGAAAAGACCGCCGTCTGCAGTCGGCAGAGAAGTTTGATAAGAACATCACTGTACCCTTCTGCCCGGAAAGTAAACTTTCGGGAGTAGGCTATACCGATTTCATCGAACAGATGTGGTATCAACGCAATATTACCATCCCATCGGACTGGAATGGAAAAAAGATATTCCTGAACTTCGGTGCTGTGGATTATTGTGCGGAGATCTACGTCGATGGTAAATTCGTACAACGTCATTTCGGCGGTTCGTCTTCGTTTGCCGTAGATCTGACTCGCTATGTTACCCCCGGAAAGACTCACAATCTGGTGGTATTCGTACAAGATGATCTCCGTTCCGGACTACAAACCGGAGGAAAGCAATGCGGTAACTATTATTCGGGAGGCTGCTCTTATACCCGTACTACCGGTATCTGGCAGACTGTATGGATGGAAGCTGTCTCAGCCGACGGTCTGAAGTCAGTATTCGTACGCCCGGACATCGACCAGAAACAGTTGGTCATCGAACCGGAATTTTATAATGAATCGGCCAACACATTGGAAATCACCTTGAAAGACGGAAATAAAACCGTTGCCAAGAAAAGTGTAAATTGTGCCAACAGTTCGGTAGTAGTTCTGCCGGTGAAGAATATGAAACTGTGGTCGCCGGAAGATCCGTTCTTATACGATCTCGTTTATCAGGTAAAAGATGCCAAAGGCAACGTACTGGACGAGGTGAAATCATACGCCGGTATGCGCAAAGTGCACACAGCCAACGGACGTTTCTATCTGAACAACCAGCCTTACTTCCAACGTCTGGTACTCGATCAGGGATTCTATCCGGAAGGTATCTGGACAGCTCCGAGCGATGAAGATCTGAAGAACGATATCGTATTGGGAAAAGAAGCCGGTTTCAACGGGGCACGTCTTCACCAGAAAGTATTTGAAGAGAGATATTATTACTGGGCCGACAAACTGGGATACATCACCTGGGGAGAATCGGCAAGCTGGATGCTCGATGTAAACAAGGAGCTGGCTGCGCGTAACTTCCTGGGTGAATGGAGCGAAGTAGTGGTTCGTGACCGCAATCATCCCTCACTCGTAACCTGGACTCCTTTCAATGAAACCTGGGGTGGCGGTCCAGATGCTTATGTCCGCCTGGTACGTGACGTATACAACATTACCAAAGCCATCGACCCGACTCGTCCGGTAAACGACGCCAGTGGTGATAACCATGTGATAACAGATATCTGGAGCGTACACAACTACGAACAGGATCGTGCCAAACTGACTGAACAGCTAAAAATGGAAGAAGGTAAAAAGCCTTACCGCAATGCGCGTGACAAGGACTTCCTGGCCGTTTACGAGGGACAACCTTACATGGTTGACGAATTCGGCGGTATCCCCTGGATGGCAGAGAAAGATCGCAAAAACTCATGGGGATACGGTGGTATGCCTGAAAATGCAGAAGCATTCTACAAGCGTCTGGAAGGTCAGATCGATGCTTTTATCGACTCACCGCATGTGACAGGTTTCTGCTATACTCAGCTGACTGACGTGGAACAGGAGAAAAACGGTATCTACTATTATGACCGTACTCCGAAATTGGATATGAAACGAATCAAAGCTATTTTTGAGAAAATAAAATAAAAGGAGTGCCTCCCTATGAGGGGACATTGCAGAAATCTGTTTACCTGTGATGGGATACTTTCATGAAAGGGAGGCTTTCAACTGTTATCTGCTATTTTATTATTTTGCAAATCAATAGTTGAGTCGTTGTCGGGTGTAGGGTATACAACCGGATAGTGGCCTGTAAAGACCGTACCCCCGACTCAATTACTGATTGCCATTATTTAAATACAAGTATGAGAAAATCATTCATTGCCCTCACCTTCCTGCTCGTTCCGGCTTGTCTGTCAGCACAGTTGGGAGGGAAAATCTACCTTCAGAGAGCCGATTCACTCCTTGAACAAGTGCTGTCTCTTTATGAGGTAAAGAAGTATGGATTGCTGATGGAGACTTATCCACGGAATCCCAAACAACAAATTACATATACAGCCAACACCGGTTCGGAAGTTACTCAACAAGAAGTATCCTTCTTATGGCCTTATTCGGCAATGGTGTCAGGTTGCGTATCGCTTTATAAAACATCCGGTAACAAGAAGTACAAAAAACTGATGGACAAACAGATCAAGCCCGGACTCGACTTGTACTGGGATACCACCCGCCAGCCGGAATGTTATCAGTCTTATCCGGCCTTCGCCGGACAAAACGACCGTTACTATGATGACAACGATTGGGTAGCGATCGACTTTTGCGACTATTATGCCGTGACAAAGAACAAAGAGTACTTAAAGAAAGCCATCGCCCTGCACGACTACATCTACTCCGGGTGGTCGGACGAACTGGGAGGTGGAATCTACTGGTGCGAACAGAAAAAGGAATCAAAGAATACTTGCTCGAACGCACCTGCAACGGTTCTTTGCATGAAGCTCTACAAGTTGACCAAAGATAAAAAATACCTCGACCAGGCAATGGCAACTTACCAGTGGACACGCGATAATTTGCGCGATCCGTCGGATTTTGTCTATTGGGACAACAAGAACCTGCAAGGCAAGATCGGTTATGCCAAATATACGTACAACAGCGGACAGATGATTCAGGCAGGTGTATTGCTCTATCAGGCCACCGGTGACGAACAATACCTGAAAGATGCACAACAAACGGCCAAGGGATCTTACGAGCATTTCCTGAAACCGCAACCAACGGTAAAAGGAGAAATGAAGTTTTTCCCGTCTAGCCCATGGTTCAACGTCATCCTTTTCCGTGGTCTGAAAGCCCTTTACGAAGTTGACAAAAACGATACTTATGTAAAAGCTATGATCGACAATGCAGACTATGCCTGGCAGTACACCCGCGATGAAAACGGGCTGCTGAACAACGACTGGTCGGGCAACCGGAAAGACAAGTTCAAAAGCTTGCTGGAAAATTCCTGCATGATTGAACTGTACTCGGAAATCAGCGAACTCTAATATAGATTTACCACAGAGGACACGGAGTTGTAGCTTACTGTTAAACAAGTCAGCATATCTCAAAGAAGATTTCCTCTCATGCTCTCCGTGCACTTTGTGGTAAATTCACAACAGACCTGCACAAACCAATAATCTTACTAAAATGAAAGCAACTACCTCCTTGGCAACTTCTTGCCGCCGACTCCTGTTATGGGGAGTACTCACCCTTCAATGTCTTTTTAGCACCGCCCAAAAACGATTCACTGCCGATGTGGAACAACAAGCGGAAAAAATACTCTCACAAATGACCCTTGACGAAAAACTGTCTTATATAGGGGGTATCAATTGGATGTATACCCGTCCGCTGGAACGTTTCGGCATCCCCCGACTGAAGATGAGCGATGGCCCACAAGGGCTGGGAACACACGGGCCCTCTACTGCTTATCCGTGTGCGCTGATGCTGGCTGCCACCTGGAACGAACAATTGGCTACGGAATACGGAAGCTCCTTGGGTAAAGATTGCCGCGCACGAGGAGTACATGTCCTTTTAGGTCCTGCAGTCAACATTTACCGTGCTCCGATGTGTGGACGTAATTTCGAATATATGGGAGAAGACCCGTATCTCACTTCACGCATGGCAACCGGATATATAAAAGGCGTACAAGGGCAAGGGGTCATGGCTACCATCAAACACTTTATCGCCAATAACTCGGATTATGATCGTGATCATATCAGTTCGGATATTGATGAACGAACTCTAAACGAAATTTATTTCCCTTCTTTTCGGGCAGCCGTACAAGAGGCCGAAGTAGGTGCAGTGATGTCAAGCTACAATCTGCTGAACGGAATTTATACTACCGAACACCCGTGGCTGCTGAAAGATGTACTAAGACAGCAATGGGGCTTCAAGGGAATTCTGATGTCCGACTGGGGATCGACTCATCATTGCATCCCTGCCGTAAAAGGAGGGCTCGATCTCGAGATGCCTGCCGGAAGCAAGATGCAACCCGAAGAACTGAAGTACTACTTACGAACAGGTGATATCACAATCGAAATGATAGACGAAAAGGTACGCCACATCCTGCAAACTCTCCTTGCTTTCGGATTCCGGGAAACACAGCAGCCGGATACTCATATCCCACTGAACAATCCGCAATGCGCCCAAACCGCTCTGAGCGTAGCGAGTGAAGGCTTGGTATTGCTGAAGAATACCAACCAGATCCTTCCGATCCGCTCCGGCAAAGTGAAAACAATCGCAGTAGTAGGTAAAAACGCACAAGGATATGTTTGCGGAGGCGGCAGTGGTGAAGTACATCCGTTCCAATATGTATCCGTATTGGACGGTATACGCAAAGAAGCCGCCGAAAGAGGCATCCGGGTAGAATATCTGGATGTATACGACTATTTACCGGCTATTATTTTTACCGATACTGAAAGAAAGCAAAAAGGCTTCCGTGCTCAGTACTTCGATAACATGAATTTGGAAGGCACTCCGAAAGTGGAACAGACTGAGACGAAAATAAACTATTCCTGGTCGGGTGGTACGGGATTAAAAGAGATGCCCAAAGAGCAATTCTCCGTCCGATGGAATGGAACCATCTGTCCACAAGAAACAGATGAATACCTGTTCACCCTTGGCGGAGACGATGGATACAGACTATATATCGATGGAAAACTCATCGCAGACGAATGGCACGAAGGTGCTTTCCGCAATTCCACTTATCGTTGCATGCTGGAAGCCGGTAAAAAGTATGACCTGAAGATAGAATACTTCCAGAAAGGCGGAGGTGCTGCTGTCAATTTTATATGGAAACAGAAGAATGCCTCAAACAATTTATTCGTTGAAGCATTGAACCGAAACGACCTGGTAGTGGCTTACATCGGATTCAACTCAGATACGGAAGGAGAAGGACGAGACCGTACCTTCGAACTCCCCGAAGACGAAGCACAATTACTGCAGAATACGCTGCAATCTAAACGTCCCGTAGTAGGTATCGTCAATGCAGGGGGCAATGTAGAGATGCAAAGCTGGGAACCTTCCCTGAAAGGACTACTATGGGCATGGTACGGAGGCCAGGAAGCCGGAACGGCAATCGCACGTACACTCTTCGGGGAGCTCAATCCTTCGGGGAAATTACCTGTCACTTTTGAGAAACGATGGGAAGACAATCCCACTTTTCACAGCTACTACGATCCGGACGGAGACAAGCATGTAGAGTACACCGAAGGTATATTTGTCGGATATCGTGGATACGATAAACTGAAACGAGAAGTACAATATCCATTTGGTTACGGATTGTCGTATACCCGTTTTAAACTTTCGGCACCGACTGTCGGTACTCCGAAAACGGACGGTTCGGTAACAGTCACCTGTAAACTCACCAACACCGGAAGAACGGCAGGCGCAGAAGTCGTACAACTTTATGTATCCAACAAAGATACGACAGTGGAACATCCGGAAAAAGAACTGAAAGGCTTCCGGAAAGTATATCTGGAACCGGGCGAAACAAAGAGTATAGAAATTACTGTTCCGGCAGAAGCATTCTCACATTATGATACGGGTAGCCGGAGATTTGTCATCGACCGGGGTAGCCACGACATCTTGTTAGGATTTTCTTCCCGGGATATCAAAGCAAAGATGTCGGTCGGGATTTCACGTTAAAATAGTCTAAACTTGAGCCGGACGTGTCTCCGTTCGTCCCAAAACGTGTTTAATTTGCAATATTGTTAAAACCCAAAGCCTATGAAACTCAAACATATCCCCTTACTCCTGTTGGTACTGACCTGCTGTCCGGCTTGTCAAAACAAGAAAGCTTCTGCCACTAAAGAGATTCCTTCCGAAGCTACTTATACCAATCCACTATTGGCAGTAGGAGCAGAACCATGGGCTGTCTTTCACGAAGGCAAATATTATTACACGCAAGGAGCCGAGAATAAAATTATCCTTTGGGAAACCAATGACATCACCGACCTGGAACATGCTGCCCGGAAAGAAGTATGGATTCCAAAAGAAATCTCCAACTCTTATCACCTCTGGGGACCGGAGATACACCGGATTGACGGGAAATGGTATGTTTATTTCGCAGCAGATGACGGCAACATGGACAATCACCACATCTATGTCATAGAAAACAGTTCTCCCAACCCGTTGGAAGGTGAATTTGTGATGAAAGGACGAATTAAAACTGACAAAGACGATAATTGGGCAATCCATGCCAGTACATTCGAGCATCAGGGTCAGCGTTATCTCATTTGGTGTGGATGGCCTAAGCGCCGGATTGAAACAGAAACTCAATGTATCTATATTGCCAGGATGGAAAATCCGTGGACACTCTCGTCGGACAGGGTGATGATTGCGGAACCGGAATATGAATGGGAACGTCAATGGATCTCACCTGATGGCAGTAAAACAGCTTACCCAATCCACGTCAACGAGTCCCCACAATTCTTTGAATCGAAGAACAAGGACAAAGTGCTGATATACTACTGTGCCAGTGGAAGCTGGACTCCCTACTATTGCATCGGACTGCTGACTGCTGATGCCGGAAGTGACCTGACCAATGCGGCATCCTGGAAGAAACAGGATACTCCTGTCTTTGAGCAGCAACCCGAAGACAGTGTTTTCGGACCGGGTAGTCCCTCTTTTGTCCCTACACCGGATGAAAAGGAATGGTACATGCTTTATCATGCCCGAAAAATCCCCAACGATGCACCGGGAGCAACAGACTCCCGTAGTCCCCGTCTGCAAAAAATAAGCTGGGATGCAAACGGGATGCCTGTTTTGGGAAAACCTTGCAAAGAAGGAACGCAAATTAAATAGTACAATCCGATCGATCTATTGTATACACAGTTATACATCCCCTCTTTGTCAATACCCTCTTTACTCTTTTTCCATCAACTGAAAGGAGAGTAAAGAGGGTACTGATTGTTTAAGCGATGACAGTCATCTATCCCCTGTGGTGCATCATATATCTTGGGATAATGCGGAGTCCGCACTTGTATCAATGATAATCTTTCGGCAATACTCCAAACTGAATCTTAAAGCATTTGGCAAAATAGGACGAAGAACTGAAGCCGATTTTCTCACACACTTCGGTTATGCGCACTCCGCTTTTCAGCAGCTCGGCAGCTTTATTCAAACGGATAGTCTTCAGGTAATCATTGGGCGGCATACCGGCCAAGGCCTTTATCTTACGATAGAAATTGGAACGGCTCATATTGAGTGACTCTGCCAGTGTATCGACAGAGAAGTTCTCGTCCGAAAGCTGTGCCTCGACCGCTGCCCGAACCTTAGCCATCAATTCACAATCTTTCTGAGACACAGAATATTCTACCGGGCTGATAGGGGAAGCCCCATTGCCACCTGATAATTCAGCCATCATTTTATGGAAGGCTTGGCGCAGCTTCAGCAAATTCTCAATCTGCTTGCGTAACTGACGGATAGAGAACGGTTTTTCAATATATACGTCGGCACCACACTCGAAGCCTTCCACCTTGGCTTCCAGTGTCGTTTTTGCAGTTAACAGGATGACAGGTATATGGGAGTATTCAATGTCCGACTTAACTTTTGCCGTTAACTCCAGACCGTTCATCTCCGGCATCATCACATCACTGACAATCACATCCACTGTCTCGTTGGCAAGTACCTCAAGTGCCTGCCGGCCATTCTGAGCTTTCAAGACTTTAAACCAGGTACTCAGAGATTCCCGGGTCAGATTCAGCAAGTCGACATTATCTTCCACCAACAGAATGGTAAATTTACTGCCCGATAACTCGGTACCCTGTTCTTCGTCAGCCGCTTCCCGACCATCCGGTATCACTACTTCCGGTTCTTCGGATACAGCCTCTTCACCCCAAGGCAAAGTGAGAACAAAAGAGGATCCACCATATACACTATCTTCAAGGCTCAACGTACCATGGTGTGCTTCAGCCAGTGATTTGGAGAAAGCCAAACCGATACCTGTACCTACTGCTCCCGATTTTCCGTCTTTCACCTGGTAGAACGCCTCAAATACTTTCCGCTTTTCAACATCCGGAATACCCGGACCGTCATCACTCACCGAAACCCTGAAGCCTTCGTCGGAAGAGACTAATTTGATATCGATACGGCTTTGGGCATATTTTACTGCATTACCTATCAGGTTGACGATAATTTTGCAGACCTTTTCACGATCGACCGAAGCAAAGATCTCGCCTTCCGGCAGATCGAGCATCACTGAGATGCCTTTCAGTTCGGCGGGACTCGTAAACTGGCTGTGAACATCACTTACCAATTGGTTGATATCACACTTCTTCAGACTCAACTGCACCCCACCATTTTCCATTTTTTGAAAGTCGAGCAACTGGTTGGTAATCCCCAAAAGGTAATTGACATTCCGGTCGATTACCGATAAGTACTTGGCATCCCGCCCTTCTCGTTTATCTTCCAATAGTTTCTCAAGAGGAAGCCGGATCAGACTCAGTGGAGTACGGATTTCATGCACCAGATTAATAAAGAAACTGATCTTCGACTTGTAGACCTCTTTTTCTTTCGTAGTCTGGTACTCTTCCATACGACGTTTGTATTTCTTCTTCACATGCCGGTTCCAATGCCAGCCTGCATAATAGGCAAGACCGAGGAGGAGAAGCGTATAGACACAATATGCCCATGTAGTCAGCCACCATGGAGGCGTGACTACAATCAGCAAGGAAGTAGTCTGGTCATTCCATTTATGATCGTTGTTCGAACCCCGTACCTCAAACTCATACTTGCCCGGAGGCAAATTGGTATAAGAAGCCGTATTCTGTTCGGAGTTAATAACCCACTCTTTATCTACTCCTTTCAGGCGGTAAGAATAACGGTTTTTCAAAGGATCTTCGTAACTCAAGGCTACAAAGCTCACAGAGAAAGTATTATGTTCGTAAGGTAACGTTATGGTTTCCGCACGATAGAGGGGACCTTCCAGATGAAGAATATCCTGCACCAGCCGTTCATCCGTCGTATAAGGCAGGCGTATTTCGGTAATATATACGGAAGGGATGTACTGATTATCCATGAATTGATCGGGGACAAAAGAATTGAAGCCACTGATTCCGCCGAAATAGAGTTTACCACTTGCTGTTTTCAATGAAGATTGGGCTGTAAACTGATTGCCTTGCAGTCCGTCATTCACCGTAAATTGGCGGAAATGCTGCTTTGTGATCGGATTGATCGTTATCAACCCGGCATTACTGGATATCCAGAAGTCACCGGTCTTGTCTTGTTCAATGGAGTAGATGACCCGGTTGGGCAATATTGTATTATCCGGATCGAAATCAATAAATGTTTCGGTCTTCGGATCGAACGAACAAAGTCCGCCTCCATTGGTACCAACCCACATGGTACCTTTCAGATCTTCAAATAATGTAATTACGGAATTATTAGTGATGGTAGTCGAATCATTCCTTTCATGCTGGAAATGTTTCCAATGCCCGTTCCGGGTATTAAAACGAAACACACCGCTGTTGGATGTACCAATCCAAAGATTGTCGTACATGTCTTCCAGAATATCAACCACAGAGACCATTGACCCTACTGTGGTAATTGTCGAGAAATTGTCTTCCCGGGGATTGTAACGACACAGTCCCCAACTGGTTCCTACAAAAATATCCCCGCTTCGATCTTTATATACTGCCAGGACATCGTCACTGCAAATTGTGTTCGGAGTATCCTGCAGATGATTGTACGATTTCACATGGCCGGTCCGGAGGTCGAGTACCTTCAACCCTTCGGCATAAGTACCAATCCACAAACGCTCGCCATCCAACAACAAAGAACGTATGTCGTACTTCTTATCCACGCCTCCGCCTATCGGATAAGCGGTCAGTTGATGAGTGGAGACATCGAAGAAACACAACCCATCACGAGTACCCACCCAGATATCCCCGGCAGCATTTTCGCAAAAAGGACCTACTACTTTTCCGGCAGCCACACCTCCATCCCGATAAACAGGAGGATAATAATCGAATCTTTTAGTCGGTTTAGCCAGATAATTCACTCCTCCCAAATTAGTCAACACCCAGATTCCACCTTCTGCATCGCGCATCATTGCATTGATAGACTGGTCGCTCAAGCTTCTGGGATCTGACGGATTATCGATTCGTGAGAAGTTTTTATCATGTAAGTCAAAAAGGTAGAGCCCATTGTCGGTACCCACCAGAAGCTCTGTTTCCGAGTAGTTCAGCAGACAACGGATCGCACCGAAATTCAGATGGGATGCATTATAGCAGTCCAGGTTGCCGGTACGCTCGTTCAGACAGTACAACAAGTTGCTCCCCGCACCGAACCAGATATCACTCCGGATATCGAGCAAACAGTTGATACGATAATTATCGGGATTATTGCCGGCAGACAAAAGAGGATAGGATTGCAGGAATTTACCGTTTTCATCGAAGCAAAGCAAACCTTCCTGTAAAGAAGAGGCATAGATATGTCCAGAGTTATTCTCACAAACGTCCCATACGAAAGAGGTCTGAAGACTATTCTGTGTCAACACATCCGTTTGAGGATTATAAACAAATAATCCTTGTCCCAAAGTGGCAATCCAGATCAAACCGCTTTCGGACTTTATTATTTTCTTTATCTCACTACTGATAAAAACGCCATAGCGGGTCTTCTTATCAAAATAAGTGAAACGATCGTATTCACGGTCGTAGATATAAAGTCCCCAGTTGGTTCCGACCCATATATTGTGGTTCTCTTCCTCAAAAAGTGCCTGCACAAAGTTGTTCTCTAGCGAAAACTTATCATTCAGGACATTTCTGTAAACCTTGTTACCACGTCCGTTATAGCAATTTAAACCGTCGCTCGTTCCCAGCCATATAAAGCCATAGCTATCTTGCATGGCGCACCAGACTGTGTTATGTGATAATCCGTCTTCTACCTGATACTTCTTAAAAGAAAAATAGGAGAATGCCTGTAACGGTGTTATCCCAAAAGCAAATAAGGTAATTAGTAGAGTGATGATTCGCATGTGTTGTATTCATTTAAGATTAAAAAAACGACTTGTTGTTATGTATGTGCATAATCTGTCTGAAAGCATTTATCGGTTCAGCCATGGCTCCGGATTCAGTTTGTCCCTCTCCCTGCGCAACTGGAAATGAAGAACAGTCCGTCCATTGTCACTACCATCCGAGAAAATCGGACCGATAGCCTGCCGGGTCGTTACCGTATCACCGGATTTCACGGAAGCGGATGAAAGATTACAATATACCGAGATATAATCACCATGGCGTATCAGTACATTGAAAAGTCCGTTCAATTGGAACACGGCAGCCACTTTTCCATCAAAAATAGCACGGGCCTGTGCACCCGGTTTCCCTTGTATATCAATTCCTTTATTATCAAGTTTTACGTTACGTAATCCTTCCACAGCATATTGTCCGTAATGGCTGGTAATAATGTAGGGTCCCGTAATAGGCATCGGCAATTTACCTCTGTTACTTACAAAATTACCCGAGGGTTCACGGTCGGCCTTGCTCATGGTGAAACGTTCCAAAGGTTCTGCTTTCTTCTTTGCTGGAACCGTACCGCCTCCCGTCGAAGACGATTTACTTTCTTTGGCAGCTGCTTTCCGACGAGCTTCCTCTTCAGCACGCTTACGTGCACGTTCTATCTCTTCGGCAATCAGCTTATCAATTTTTGCATTTAGTTGGTTGGCCTCACGCCGTTTCTTACTAATCTCACTTTGCAATCCTTTCTGTTTCTTTTGCAAACCGGCAACGATCTCACGTTTTTCTTTTTCCTGTGCTTCCAGTTTAGCCTTTTCACCTTCCCGTTCGCGCAACAGATTTTCTTTAGCAACCTTCACCTGCTGAAGCTCTTTCTTTTTACGATTCACCTGTTCTTGCTTCTTCAGGATCTCCTCCCCCTGCAAACGCTGATAAGTGGCATACTCCCTCACATAACGAAGGCGACGATAGGTCTGCCCGAGACTTTTGGCAGAAAAGATAAACATCAACTTCTCCTCAACCGACTTATTCTTATACAAATACTGTACGGAAGATTCATACTTCTTCTTCTTATCCTTCAGATCCCGCTGGAGTCCCCTGAGCCGCCGCTCTAATCCGGCAATCTCTCGGCCTACAGCCTCCACATCATTGTTTATGGCAATGATATAGCGCTTTCTCTCCTCTATTTGTCCGGTAAGGGCAGCAAGTCCGTTCAACTGGCTACCCACATCTTTCTTTGTGTTCTTCAGCAATGACTCAGTCTCCGCAATCTGTTGTTGCAGGGCACCACGTTTACTTTCCAGCTCTTTGATCAGTTTATTGGACTGAGCTGAAATCGTAGTTGTCAGACAGAGACAGCTTATCAGAATCAAAAGAAAGCGGTTCATAGTTTCATCAGCATTTTTAGCAGATCCTCCAATGCTACTTGAGTGTATCTGGACGATACCTCAGTAGGTATTAATTCGAATTCGGCAGTCGAGAAATCAGATAGTCTCACCTTTGCCTTTTCCAGAGATGGAATTCCCAATTCACGTCCTGTGAGCTCCTTTTTCTCACCCGGAAGTGAAGCTTTGAACAAAAGTTTCTCCAATCGGTCAAAATCAGCATTCTCGGGCAGTATTCCCTTTAGCTCATCACGGGTTGCCCGCACATAACGTTTATTCATACGGTCAATCAGTAACACCTCATCCGGGGTAACTTCCATACGCATTACTTCCGAGCGGAATACCGGCATCAGGACAGATAACTGGATCCGTTCACCGCTTTTCATCTTCATGCTGCCGCTTACGGTCATACTACCGTTTTTGTTGGGCACTGTCAGTTGCAGTTTAGATGACAGATAAGCCGGTTCTACCGGTGTAGTCTTGACCACCTTTGATGTTTTACAACCTGCAAGCAGAACTACCATAAGTAGCAAAGGCAGCAGGTACGACTGTTTAATGACAGTTTGTTTCAACTTACTTCCTTTCATTCTGCAATGTATTTCTTTTTTTCTATTTTCTGTTTAAGTGTTTTCGATTCAGTGCCCAGTTCCAGTGCTTTCTTCCAATATTTCAAAGCACCTTCTACGTCACCGGTCATAAAATAGATATCCCCGCAATGTTCAAACACCACGCTGCTCTCTTCTTCCGGTTTGGTATTCTTGATGGCATCGTCAATATAGATACGGGCCTCAGCATAGTTTCCCTTCTCAAAAAGAATCCAGGCATAAGTATCCAGATAAGTAGCATTGTTCGGTGCGGCTTTTACGGTTTTATAGCTCATCTCCTCTGCCTTATCGAGATCTCTGCGCTCTACCGATAAATAATAAGCATAATTATTTAGTGCACCTATATTGGACGGGTTGTAAACCAAAGCTGAATCATACGCTGCATATGCCTCCTTCATCAACTTCTTGGTATGATATACATCACCTATAATTGTATAGAAATCGGAGACCATTTGCTTGTCACTCTCCGGAGTGACATGTTCTAGTGCTTTCCGGCTGACTTCCAGTACATCGTCCCAATGTTCGGCCTGATTATATGCAATAACCAGATAAAAATAAAACTCCAAGGCATCCGGAGTTGCCTCAATCCCCGGCTCACAGATCTTAATCACCTGCTCATAATCATTCTTCCGGATGGCGGAACCTAATAAAGTCATGCGTGCTGCTTTATTGGTAGGATCTATCTGTACTACTTGCTCCAATACCGGAATAGACTGTGCCTCCATTCCTTTGGATAGCAGATACTGTGCATAAAGCATCGGAATTTGCACATCATCCATATCCATCTGCATCATCCGGTCAAAGAGTCCGATAACCTGTGTACTGTCTTTTCCCTCCTGTTCACTCTGGACGATAAACTGCCTCATCACATTCACCTTTGTATCCGAAGGAACTTTCCGGTTCAGTAGCAAAGTATCCATCTGTTGTTCAAACAGTTCTTTCTGTCCGGTCTGCTCGTAATACGAAGCCAATGAAAACAATGCCATCGGATTGTCCGGTTCTGCGGCAAGTACTTTCTTATAAGTATCATAAGCTTCCTGCTTCTTGCCATTCTGCATATAGACATCTCCCAGAATCACCTGATAGCGGTAGTCCATCGGATACTCATTGACCAGGCTCTCTATTTCTTCAAAAGCCTTTTTGTCGTCCTTCATTTGCAGATAGATACGAAACTTCTCCATGGTGATCTGCTCATTCTTTCCCGTTTTTTCCTCTATACGGTTCAGGGTAGAAATAACTTTGCCATAGTCTTCCTTCTGATTATATAAATCGAGCAGGTTGAACAACGGATCTTGTTTAGCGGGAAAACGCGTTGCCATCTTTTCGAGTATTCCTATCGCTTTTTCTTTCTGATCCTGCTGTTGGTACAGACCGGCCAATGCCTGACTATACCAATAATTATCAGGGGCATAAGCGACTGCTTTCTCCAATGCCTCTTGTCCTTGCGGCACTTGTTTAAGGAAAAGATAATACTGGGCAATCTCGTATAGAGCTGCCGAACCGGTCGGATTGATGGCCAGGCAATGCTGCAACAGGTCGAAAGCAGCCGTATACTCCTTTTTCACTTTCAGGCGCGATGCTTCAAGAAAGAAATAGTCATATTTACGTTGCTGCTCCGGAGTGAGATTTATTTCCTGAACGACAACTTGCTCCGATTGTTTCTCCACCTTGCGGGATGAACCGCAGGAAGCCAACAGAAGCAGCAGCATTCCGAAAAGCAATTTATTTATTTTCATTTTACTACAATTATTGATTCGACCGAACATCTATCCTCTTCCGGTATGTCCGAAACCACCCGCGCCGCGTTCCGTTTCGTCCAGTACCTCAACTTCTTTCCATACAGCTTGTTCGTGGCGCGCAATGACCATCTGTGCAATACGCTCCCCATCTTCTATGACAAACGTCTCGGCCGAAAGATTTACCAGGATGATGCAAATCTCACCACGGTAATCTGCATCGATGGTACCGGGAGAATTCAGCACAGTAATCCCTTTCTTCAAAGCCAGTCCGCTCCGAGGACGAATTTGCGCCTCAAATCCCTGTGGCAGAGCTATGAACAGTCCTGTAGGAACCAGGCATCGTTGCATGGGAGCCAAAGAGATAGGTTCGGAAATATTAGCGCGGAT
>ENA-OOXY01001158-OOXY01001158.1-human-gut-metagenome-genome-assembly--contig:-NODE-1158-length-18994-cov-7.081314_pt1 | contig 18994 bp, 15 predicted proteins | sample MGYA00241593_ERZ501355 | MGnify/ENA primary metagenome ERZ501355 (study PRJEB25962, sample SAMEA2042739) | human gut metagenome | biome: human gut; feature: human-associated habitat; material: faeces... | reverse complement strand
TGTGGGTGCTATCCGGTGGCTACAATAAGGACATGTATTGGGTTGCTGCTTTGTGCGCTATACATGTATTGTGTGTATTTACAAATACGATGGCGATACGGAAAACTTGACGTAGCTGCGCTACGGCTCGTTTTCCTTGTGCTGCCCCAAGCTATGGCAATATCTACTTCTTTTTTGCTATTCCGGTTTATAATAATTATTTAACTTCTCTTATGCTTATGGCACGCTATACGTTACTGGATCAAGTGTGACAGTTGCAGGATTTCCTGCTTCATCTGTTTCCCCTGTCTGAACTGTCCAAGTAACCACAATACTTCCTGTAGCTTCTTTCATTGTTCCGGAAACTGTAAATGATGACGTATTTTCATATGAACCCTTATCGTATACAGTTCCACTTTTACCTACAAGCTTATACTCTGCTTTTACTACAGTTCCCTCTCCACTATAACTAATTCCTTTACTTACGTTAGTCGATATCTCCTGCTTACCCTTACTGAGTGTCAGTGTGATTGTGGTGCCTGCGGCTACGGTTTCGCCGGATTTGGTCTGGTTGATTACGTTGCCGGCGGGTACTGTGTCGCTGTACTGGGAGTCGGCGTAGGTGTACTTGAGGCCTGCTCCTGCGAGGGCGCTTTCTGCCTGTGACTGTGAGGCGCCTACTACGTTTGGCACGGTGATTGGCTTCTGGCCCGGTGAAAGGGTAACTGTTACTGTGCTGCCCTTTGCGGCCTGTTTCTTTGCTGATGGCGACTGCGCTGTTACTACATCTGCTGCTACACTGTTATTGTAATCTCCATACTCGAAGGTGACACTAAAGCCTGCTGACTCGAGTGTACTCTTTGCCGAGCTCTTGGTCTTTCCGATTACACTTGGTATCTTGACCATCTCTGATGTACTATCACCTTTTCCTGCGATAACTACATTAATCTGTGAACCACGCTTTACTGTATCTCCGCCCTTGACATCCTGCTCAAGGATTGTGCCGTCCTTTTCATCTGACTGCTTTGTCTCAAATGCAAATACTGTGAGGTCAAGCTTTAAGCGGTCTACTGCCTTCTGAGCATCATCCACTGACATGCCTCTGATGTCAATCATCTGGCCCTCTGTCTCAGTCTGTGTCTCTGACTCTGATTCAGACTCGGTCTGTGTCTGTGACTCTGTCTGCTGTGACTCTGAGTTCTTTTTGCCGCCAAACTTAAACACTCCTGCCACTGAAAGTGCAAGATATATGATAACTATTACAATGATTACGGCTGTTACTATACCCATGATCGTGATTGCTTTATCCATCTTTGGATTTAAAAGCTTGCCGTCATCATCATCGTCATCGTCTTCTTCGTCATCATCGTCGTCTAAGAGTGACTCATCATATTCATCATCATCGTCTTCACCGTCAGCATACTCATCATCATTATCTGCATCGGTATCATCATCGTTTAAGTCCTCTGCGACACCTCTGCCCTCTTTTATCTTGTCAAGCTCATCCGGGCTTATAACCTTGGTCTTGCCACCGTCAACGAGTGGTGCTATTGTGACAAAATCCTCATCAGGATGCGCAAGAGAGCGCCTTATGTCTGTGAGAAGCTCCTCAATAGTCTGGTATCTGCGATCCGGTGTCTTTTGTGTACACTTTAAGATGATTTTCTCAAAGCTGATTGGCAGATCCGGTGCGTAGATGCTAGGCCTTGCAATCTCCTCCTGTAAGTGCTGCAGTGCAACTGCCACTGTGGTATCACCGTCAAACGGCACACGGCCTGTAACCATCTCAAACATTACGATTCCCAGTGAGTAAATATCACTTCTGCCATCGACGAAGCCGTTTCTTGCCTGCTCCGGAGATGCATAGTGTACTGAGCCCATCACATCTGAGCTTATTGTATTTGAAGATGTAGCCTTTGCAATTCCAAAGTCTGTCACCTTTACCTTGCCATCTGTAGAAATAATGATATTCTGCGGCTTGATATCACGGTGGATGATATTTTTATTGTGAGCGGCCTCTATGCCCCTTGCCACCTGGATTGCAATACTTGCAGACTCCTTGAATGACAGCTGGCCCTTTTTCTCGATATAAGTCTTAAGTGTGATACCCTCGACATACTCCATGACAATGTAGTACAGACCATTCTCGCTGCCTACATCATAGATATTTACGATATTCGGATGCTCAAGTCCTGCTGCCGACTGTGCCTCAGCACGGAACTTGGTCACAAATGAACTATCCTCCGAAAACTCCTGCTTTAAAACCTTTATAGCTACAAAACGACTCAGTATATGGTCTTTTGCCTTGTATACATCGGACATGCCGCCTGCGCCAACCTTGCTTAGGATCTCATATCGATCCGATAAAAAACTTCCTATCTCTAACATCTGTTATTACCTCGTTTTAAAATGGTTTAATAATCATTACTGTGATATTATCGCGGCCACCGTTTGCATTGGCCATGGCGACAAGCTGTGACGCTGCTGTCTCGATATTATCATTTTGCCTAATAGTATCGCATATTTCTTCATCTCTCACCATATTGGTAAGTCCGTCTGTACACAGAAGAATCCTGTCGTCCTCACATAGCTCGACCTCAAAGAAATCTGCCTCCACATGATCTGCTGCCCCGACAGCTCTCGTGATGATATTCTTGTCCGGATGAACTCTCGCCTCGTCGGCATTTATCTCACCCATCCTGACCATCTCATCAACCAGTGAATGATCCCTGGTAATCTGTCTGATCTGCTCTGTGCCACCTACAATATAAAGCCTGCTGTCACCTATATTGGCCACAAAAAGCTTGTTTCCTATAATAGTTCCTATGACTAAGGTGGTACCCATTCCACGCTTAGCTTCATCCTCACGAGACTCAGCCACCAAAAGCTCATTTGCCTTGTTGATAGCCTCTTTGATGATGGATACCGGTTCATCCCCGGCATTTCTCGATACCGATGCAACCACACGCTCTATAGTGTGTCTGGAAGCATAGTCACCGGCTTTGTGTCCTCCCATTCCATCTGCTACGATGAAAAGATTCGGAAGATTTCCTACTGCAGTGTCAGACGAGAAATAAAAATCCTGATTCATCTCACGAATAGCACCTGCATCCGTAATGGAAAACGTCTTCATCTAGTTTATTCCTCTCTCCTTATCTATATGCTTCTTGCGAAGCTGTCCACAGGCACCGTCTATATCTCTGCCCATTTCCCTTCTAATAGTAACATTAATTCCGTTTTTTTCAAGCCTATTTTTAAAAGCCTCTATAACACCCTTGTTGGACTGCACGTAATCGCGCTCCTTTATCGGGTTTACCGGAATCAGATTTATATGGCAGTTCATGCCATGTACGAGTGCCGAAAGCTCTGCTGCATCCTCGGCTGTATCGTTCACTCCGCCTACCAGGCTATACTCAAAGGTGACTCTGCGGCCGGTCTGTGCAAAATAATATTTACATGCATCGACCACATCATGTATATCATAGCTGTTTGCAACCGGCATGAGAGCTTTTCTCTTTTCCTGGTTGGATGCATGCAGTGAAAACGCCAGCGTGATAGAAAGCTTTTCATCTGCAAGCTGTTTCATGCGCGGTACGAGACCACATGTGGAAACTGTCAGATTGCGCTGGCTGATATTGATACCGTTTTCATCAGTAAGAAGCTCTATAAAGCGCAGCAGATTGTCGTAATTGTCAAGCGGCTCACCTGTGCCCATGACAACTACATTTGAGATGCGCTCTCCTATGTCCTTGCCTATCTGATAAATCTGGTCAATCATCTCGGACGGCCTAAGCCCTCTGACGAGACCGTCAAGAGTGGATGCACAGAATCTGCACCCCATCCTGCAGCCAACCTGCGAAGATATGCATACAGAGTTTCCATGCTTGTACTTCATAAGCACACTTTCTATGACATTGCCATCGTCGAGTGCAAAGAGATATTTTCTCGTGCCATCTAGCTTTGACACCTGCACCTCCTCTTTTTTTAGCGAGATGAGTATTGCATTGTCCTTTAATACCTGTATGAACTTTTTTGAAATATTGGTCATCTCATCAAAGCTTTCCACATGCTTCACATGAATCCACTCATATATCTGCTTCGCACGGAATTTCTTTTCTCCGAGCGATATGATAAACTCTGTGAGCTCATCCATATTCATTGATTTGATGTCAGTTAGTTGTTCTTTTATCTGTTCCATATTATTTTTATTAAATCTGCATTTAACTATTGTTTTATAATTCTACTAATTCGAATCAATTTATATTTATTAATTCATGATTTACTTTAATATCATAATTTGCTTTTTATAAATCTTGCAATAAAGAATCCGTCACTTCCATGCTCACCGGGCAGTATCTGTTCCATTCCGGTGCCCTCAGCAAAGTTCTTATCCAGCTCAAACTCCGGATGCTTTTCAATAAACCACCTCACATTGTCCTCGTTCTCAGCCTCATCTATCGTACATGTACTGTACACGAGCACTCCGTTTGGCTTCACGTATGTATGCACGGTATCAAGTATCTGTCTTTGAAGAGCGGCAAGCTCATCTACAGACTCAGGTGTCATCTTGTAGCGGATGTCCTTCTTTCTTCCGAGCACTCCAAGCCCTGAGCACGGCAGATCACAGATCAGTATATCTGCTTTTCCTGCCGAATCAGCATCAGGTACTGTGGCATCCCACACCTCTGCCGACATATTGTTAAGGCCATGCCTTTCTATATTTTCCTCAATCATATCGACCTTGTTATCGGTCAGGTCACGCGCGAGCACATGGCCGCTTCCCTGCAAAAGCTCAGCTATATGGGTGCTCTTGCCGCCCGGTGCTGCGCATACATCTATCACATAGTCGCCCTTCTTTGGAGCAGCCGTCTGTGCGACAAGCATGGAGCTTATATCCTGCACATAGAAAAGCCCGTCTCTGAAGCTCTGCAAGCCATTCAAATAATCAAATCCAGATATAACAAACGCATAATTAAGTTCATCAACCGCTGTGACCGTCACACCCTCTGCCTCAAGCATCGCGCGAAGCTCATCCGGAGTACACCTGGTCAGGTTTGTCCTGATGCTTATTGTGCTCTTATTGTGAAAGGCCTTGAAAATCTCCTCTGCCTTCTTCTCTCCGTATGCCGCAACAAATCTGTCCACTATCCACTGTGGCATGGAGTATCGGATGCTTAAGGTATCAAACTGTACTGAATCTATATTTCTTGCAATATTTCTGAGTACACCGTTTACAAAGCCCGAAAGCTGTGCAAACTTATGCCTCTTTGCAAGCTTCACAGCCTCATTGCATACAGCTGAATCCGGCACCGCGTCCATGTACTTTATCTGGTAGACGCTCATACGAAGAAGGTTTCTGATGAAGGGCTTCATCTTCCTTACCTTTGTCTTTGAAAAAGAGTCTATGATGTAGTCGAGCTGCAGCATATACTCGATAGTGCCGTCAACAAGCCTCGTCATAAAGGCTCTGTCCTGCTTTGACAGATACTGATACTTGTCAAGCACACTGCGAAGCACGATATGCGAAAAGGCTCCACGCTCATTAATCTCAATAAGCATCTCAAGGGCAAGCTCACGCGTATCCACAGAGTGCTCATTATGCGCTGCCACGTTTGATTTTGCCGGCCTGCCCGGTATATTATTTTTGTTTATTTGGCTATTTTTATTATTATGATTATTTATATTCTTATTCGATGTCATATAGTTTAACCTACTTGCAGCTAAAACAGTATCAGTCGTCCCGTCTGCGTCCGTTTGTGATAAGTATTATACGAAGGAGCTGTAAAATAGCAGCAGCCGCACTGGCTACATAGGTAAGTGCCGCTGACTTGAGCACCCTTCTTGTGTACTTAAGCTCGTCATCTGCAAGTATGCCCTGTGTACGAAGCATGACAAGCGCACGTCTTGAAGCATCAAACTCTACCGGCAATGTCACGAGCTGGAAAAGCACTGCTGCCGAAAACAGCAATATGCCTATATCAATAATAAGCCCTGACGAGCGTGTGTTAAAGAACAAGCCGATAAGTATGACCGGCCATGCAAGCATTGAGCCAAAATTAGCTATAGGCACAAGTGCACTCCTGATTGAAAGAGGTGCATAGCTTTTTGCATGCTGTATAGCGTGTCCACACTCATGGGCTGCTACTCCAAGTGCTGCGACCGATGTGGCATTGTACACAGGATCAGATAAATTCACTGTTTTGGTGCGCGGATCATAGTGGTCCGTCAGACTGCCGGACACATGACGCACCTGCACATCATATATGCCTGCCGCCTGAAGCACTCTTTGAGCTACCTGTGCGCCATTCATGCCTGACATGCTTCTTAGCTGCGAGTATTTATTAAATGTACCTTTAACTCTTGCCGATGCGATCATACATATCACTGCACCTATCACAACGAGTATATATGTCGGATCCCAGTAATAATATCCCATGTATCATCTCTCCTTGCTGCTTATTATAATGCGTGTAGTAGTTTGTCAATAGTTACTTATAATTAATAACTATAATGTGAAAAACGAGCCCTCTTCCACATGACAGCCTCTCAAAAATGAACCTGTATCCATGCGCTTCTTGCCCTGGAGCTGTACCTCTACTAAAGATAATGCTCCTTTTCCTGTCTGTACATACATATCATTTTTTCCGATATGATAAATACAGCCCGGCTCATAATCATCGCTGCCGTCAATCACCTTTGCACTCCACACCTTAAATGTCTTACCGTTTAAGTGGGTGTATGCGCTCGGCCATGGATTAAGCCCCCTTATAAGCCTCTCGATCTCAACAGCCGGCTTTGTCCAGTCGATAAAGCCAAGCTCCTTACTGATCATTGATGTATGTGTGGCCTCCTCGCTGTTTTGAGGAGTATACTCTGCAGTGCCATCCTCTATCATCTTCATGGTCTCCACACACAGCTTTGCTCCCTCTGCTGAGAGCTTATCAAACAGGCTGCCGCCGGTCTCATCAGGTGCGAGTCTGACTGTACTCTTTGCAATCATATCGCCGGTATCGACGCCCTCATCCATCCTCATGGTAGTGACACCTGTAAACTCGTCACCGTTAATCACAGCCCACTGGATAGGAGCCGCACCTCTGTACTTTGGCAGAAGTGAAGCATGCACATTGATACAGCCGTATCGAGGCATATCAAGAATACTCTTTGACAGAATCTGTCCAAAAGCAACCACAATTATTATATCTGCATTAAACTTTCTGAGATACTCTATATTAGCAGTCTCTCTTATTTTAACCGGCTGGAATACCTCAATACCGTGCGAAAGCGCACACTCCTTGACCGGTGTATACTGCATTGTCTTGCCGCGGCCCTTTGGCTTGTCGGGCTGTGTGACAACCAGTGCCACCTCGTGCCCTGCCTCTATAATTGCCTCAAGTGTTCCCACCGAAAAGTCCGGTGTTCCCATGAAAATTACTCTCATCTTACTGCCTCCCAGATATTTTCCAAGCTCAGATAACAAATGTCATCCTAATGATTACTCCTGTGTATCCTCATATGTCACATCGTGAAGTGCGCCCTCAACCTTCTCCACATAGAGATGTCCGTCGAGATGGTCAAGCTCGTGGCAGATACATCTGGCCAAAAGCTCCTCTCCCTCTATCTCATACTCATTCATATCCTCACCCATGAAGCGGGCCTTTACATGATTCGGGCGTGTTACCTGTCCAGCCTTTCCCGGTATCGAAAGACAGCCCTCATCGCCGGTCTGCTCCCCGTCAGACTCGATAATTTCAGGATTAATCATCACGATCGGACCCTCGCCCACATCGATAACAACGATCCTCTTTAATATGCCAACCTGTGGTGCGGCAAGTCCTACACCATTGGCCTCATACATAGTCTCAAGCATATCATCAATAAGTGTTACTATCTTTGGAGTCACCTCCGTAACCTCTCTGCAGACCTTGCCAAGTACAGGGTCTCCCTCCAATCTAATAGTTCTAAGTGCCATAATTGCCTCCTTCTATATATATCAAAATCCACTCATCGGATTGAAATCAAATGAGATATTAGCATTTTTCATTGCCGTATCAGCTTTCACAGCCTGCTCTATGCCATCCTTTATTGAAATGAGCGCCGCATAGTCAGATGTCTTCATGTAAATCACCTTGCGGTATATGTCATTTACCTTGGCGATGGTAGCATCCGCAGGACCGATGAGCTGAATCAGATGCCTATCATCCGGGCTTTGATCTTCATCTGCATGCGATATCATCTGCGACGCTATATCGTACACTTGCTGTGACATGCTGGCGCACTCACTCTCATCAGGTGATGTGACATGGACTAAAAGCATATTCCATACAGGCGGATAATGCATAAGCCTCCTGTACTCTATCTCCTTATCGTAAAAAGCCTCATAATCCTGCTCTTTGGCAGTCCGGATGGCATAGTGGTCAGGGTCGTAGGTCTGGATAACCACATTGCCGGGCAGCTTTCCTCTGCCGGCGCGCCCTGCCGCCTGGGTCAGCAGAGCAAAGGTGCGCTCCGCCGCATGAAAATCATTCACATGCAGTGACATATCCGCCGCCAGCACACCAACCAGCGTGACATTTGAAAAATCATGCCCCTTTACAATCATCTGCGTACCGATAAGTATATCGGCCTCATGATTGGAAAATGCCTGCAGAATCTTCTCATACGCATCCTTCGCCCTCGTGGTGTCATAATCCATGCGCAGTATACGTGCCTGTGGAAAACGCTTTGCCACCATCGCTTCTATCTTCTGTGTGCCGGCCTTAAAGCCGCTAATGTACTTCGAGCCACAGCTCGGACACACCTTAGGCACCGGCTGTCTGTAGCCGCAGTAGTGACAGACCATCACTCCGCCGCTATGCTCACTGAGTGATACATCGCAATGAGGACATTTTACCACAAAACCGCACGCTCTGCACGACATAAATGCCGATTTGCCCCTTCTATTTAAAAAAAGCATGGTCTGCTGGCCATTTAGAAGCCGCTCCTCCATAAGCTCCTGAAGCCTGGTGGAAAGAATCGAGCGGTTTCCCTCACGAAGCTCCTGCCTCAAATCGACAACCTCACACTTTGGAAGAGGTCTGTCGTCCACGCGCTTATCCAGCTCCAAAAGCCTGTAAACGCCTGTCTTTGCCTTGTAATAGCTATCCACCGACGGTGTTGCAGAGCCAAGTACCACAATAGCATCGGACATGCGCGCGTACTCTATCGCCACCTCCCTGGCATGATAGCGCGGCACCGACTCGCTCTTGTATGAATTCTCGTGCTCTTCATCTATTATGATAAGTCCTAAATTTGAAAAAGGTGTGAACAGCGCCGACCGCGGGCCAATCATGATGTCAATATCACCATTCTTAGCTCTCTCAAACTGGTCATAACGCTCACCATTTGAAAGTCTTGAATTGATTATCGAAACCCTGTTCCCAAATCTTGCAAAAAAACGCATCACGGTCTGGTAAGTAAGGGCAATCTCGGGAATCAGCACAATCGCCTGACGCCCGGACTGTATACAGTGTGCGATAAGCTCCATGTACACCTCTGTCTTGCCGCTTCCGGTAACACCCTTAATCAGATAAGTATTTCTAAGGCCAGCGGCAATGTCGCCTTCTATCGCATCAACCACACTCTGCTGCGCGGCATTCAGTACCTTATCATAGGTGTCAACACTCATATGCTCCACAGGATTTCTGTAGCCACTCTGTGTGATGACCTCGATAAAACCGCTCTGCTCAAGCGCTCTTATAGTGGCAGCCGACACCGACAGCTTGCCTGTCACAAAGGAATACTCAAGGCGCGCCCCATCATCAGCATCAATCAGAGCACGAAAAAGCCTGGCCTTTGCCTTTTGTTTTTTTGCCTCGCAAAGCGCAAGCTGCGCTCTTGCCTTTACCTTGTCTATTTTCAGTGCAATACTGCGGCTCACCTGCTCCTTAGCCTGCTTCTTTACAGGTATAACAGTCTTAAGCGCCTGATTCATGGTAGAGCCGTAATTGCGCCGTATCCATGCCGCAAGTGCGATGAGCTTTGCCTCCACAGCCACAGAGTCTGCCTTTATCCCGATAAGAGGCTTTGTCCTTGCCGGGTCGTACTCAGGCTTATCCGTGACCTCAATCACATAGCCTGTGATAGTGCGGCTGCCAAATGGAATATCCACGCACACACCCGGACGGATGTCGCATAAAATCTCATCCGGGATGCTGTACTGAAATGTCTTATCCAGTTTTTCGTGGGATATATCCACAATCACGTTGGCATACATAACTGATACTATTTAACTCCTTCGTATTTCTCCTCGCAGTACTTGCAACGGTAGATTTCGTTTTTCTCATCGGAAAGCACGAAAATCTGGTCAAGCTCCTGCTCAATTGAAGTGATGCATCTTGGGTTTTTGCACTTGATGACATTTTTCACCTGATGAGGCAGCTTAAGCTCCATCTTGTCCACAATCTTGTCACCCTTTATCACATTTACAGTGATATTGTGGTCGATAAATCCAAGGATATCGAGGTCTAATGACTCTATCGGACACTCTACCTTGATAATATCCTTCTTGCCCATTTTGCTGCTCTTTGCATTCTTTATGATTGCAACTGTGCAGTCGAGCTTGTCAAGCTTTAAATCCCTGTAAATCTGAAGACTCATACCTGCCTTGATATGATCGAGCACAAAGCCCTCATGTATTCCACTTATATTCAGCATATTATCCTCCTTTAGTCCTCAGCCAGTCCAAGCAATGTCAGAATAAGCGCCATACGCACGTAAACCGCATACTGTGCCTGCCTGAAATAGCATGCTCTCGGGTCATCATCCACATCAACAGAAATCTCATTCACACGTGGGAGCGGATGAAGTACAATCATATCATCCTTTGCAAGCTCCATCTTCTCCTTTGTCAGAATGTAGAAATCCTTCAGACGCACATAGTCCTCCTCATTGAAGAAACGCTCCTTCTGGACACGTGTCATGTAGAGCACATCAAGCTCTCCCATGGCATCCTCGAGCTTTTCTACCTCCTTGAACTCGATATTGTTGGCACGAAGCACATCATCGCGCACATAGTCAGGCACCTTAAGCTCCTCAGGCGAGATAAGCACAACCTTCACATTGTCATATCTGATGAGTGCATTGATCAGTGAATGCACTGTACGTCCAAACTTTAAATCTCCGCAAAAGCCGATTGTGATATTATTCAATCTGCCCTTGATGGAACGGATTGTAAGGAGATCAGCAAGTGTCTGGGTAGGATGCTGATGACCTCCATCGCCTGCATTGATTACAGGGATACGCGATTTCTCTGAAGCCACAAGCGGTGCACCCTCCTTAGGATGACGCATGGCACAGATATCCGCATAGCAGGAAATAATCCTGATAGTATCTGAAACGCTCTCGCCCTTTGACGCAGATGACGAATCAGCACTGTGGAAACCTAACACCGAGCCTCCCAAATTAAGCATGGCAGCCTCAAAGCTAAGCCTGGTTCTTGTGCTTGGCTCGTAAAAACAGGTTGCAAGCTTCTTTCCATCGCACTTGTGTGCATATTTCTCAGGATGAGCCTCTATATCATTTGCAAGATCCAGAAGCTTGTCCAACTCTTCTACAGAAAAATCCAACGGACTCATTAAGTGACGCATAATTTGCCTCCATTCTTTTTCGCGTAACAATTTTTTTTACATTTTTTCTATCATATAATAACTTAGCACAATATTCAAGTTGGCTTTTACACTTTTTTGTTGTAGAATATATGTCAGAATGTAACTGTTCTGAATGCTTAACAATTGTAGTGAAGTTTTCATACAATTACGACAATTTCGACATCAAAAAGGAGAATAATATGTCTGTAAATGAATCACAAATCAAAAACACCACCGCCGGCGCAATCGATGATGACGATGCTGTAATCTTTAAGGAGAGAAAGAGACTGCTGTTTCTCGGTCTGCCGTGGACTTTCACAAAATATACAGTCACACCGTCCTTTATCACTGTAGAGTCCGGACTCTTAAGCACCACAGAGGATGACTGCTACATGTATAAGGTAGCTGATGTAAAGCTTACCACATCACTGATGGAGCGCATTTTTAAGCTCGGCACCATAGTCTGCTACACAGGCGACGTTACAAACCCTGAGCTTAAGCTCGTTCACGTAAAGCACTCACGCGAGATAAAGAACTATCTGCTAAAGCAGTCTGAAGCCGCAAGACTTAAAAGACGCACCTTAAACACTGTGGATATCGGTGCACACGGAGCAGACATGGCAGATTTGGATCATGATGGTATTCCGGATTCTATGGAATAATACAGCCATTGCTGCGCAGCTGATTTTGCTCATATATGTGTGGATCTGAATAGTTACTCATGTCCATAAATAAAAAATGCGGTCGTATGACCGCATCTTTTATTTTTCAGGTAACTATTCAGAATAATTGCACAGATTAATATACCAGTCCATCGTTCTGCAAATAACCAGCACAATAACTTGCATGAATTTCCATCTGTAACATCAGAAAAGCTTGACATCTAGCAGCAGAACATCTGCCAGCAAAGGAATGTGGCTAGCAGACTGCAGCACTCGCTGCCCCTGCCACTAGGGCGTCCGTATATGTCTCCCATATCCGAATACCACGAGCCACCATTTTCAATTATCTGCATAAACTGGCGGTACTGCATGTTGTTTGGCTCAAGCGACACTGCTCGCTGTATGTGTTCTATGGCTGTCGCTGTGTTGCCGAGCTTTTGGTTTGCGATGGCACTGTAGTAGTACCACCTTCCGCGTCTCTCAGCAAAAGGTACCTCCTCAAGCACCTTCAGTGCCTCATTGTAGTAGCCGTTGCTGATGAAGTTGCCTGCTGCACGCACCTTTGGATTGTCATCCTGTGCACTGCTGCCTGCATTATTGTAGGTATAGCGGCCATAGAAACCGCCAAACGGTCCACCTGCTCCAAATGGATCACCTGCTCCCGGTCCACCACCATATGCTCCACCATAGGAACTGCCGCCGTATGAGCTGCTGCTCACCAAAGTCTGCCCCGTTAAAATCAAAACCGCCATATCCACCGGCTCCGGCAGCACCGGACTGCTTTTCCTTCATTATCTGGTCATATGCCTGCTGCACCTGCTTAAACTTCTCCTCAGCCTGATCCTTGTTAGGATTGTTGATATTGGCATCAGGATGATATTTTCTGCTTAAGCTCCTGTAGGCCTTTTTTATTTCATCGTCACTTGCACTGCGGCTGACACCGAGCACCTGATATGGATCTATCATTTATGTTTCTTCCTTTTCTTCATCTGAATATACTCATACTTGCTCCACACACCGGAGTATAGAACATTTCTGATTATATCCGCATGTAAGAGGATTGGCAACCTCTCAAATATTTTTGCTGCCTCTGAAAGCATAGATGTCATCATAAGCCGACAGGATTTGTCAAATTTTTCCTGATCATTATTGCAACAGCGCATGAGCTGTATAAGTGGATTATATGATTTCTTTTTTACATCATCCCCTATGTCCTCATACGCATCCATTATATAAATAAATTTGCCCATGTAGCAGCCAAATTCCTTCAAATCCTTCTGCCACTCATCCTGCTTCCACGCAAAAAGTATGCCGAGCATCTCTCCTGTCAGCCCCGCAACTGCATCAATATTGGTATCATTGCTCTTCTCGCACTCTGTAAGCCTTGCAATGTAGTCCTCTATCGCCTTAGCCTGTACCGGATAGCCTTTTTTGGCCTTCTCAAAGTCCTTTTTCAGCATCTCTGCGTATGTCTTCTTCGGCAGGCTTTTATCATCCTTCCAGTCATCTATCAGATTGTAGTATGCAAGCAGTATGTTCATAGCTGCAGCATACTCTGTAATCTCATTGGTGCGAAGTGTACGCTTCTTCGTAGGGTGCACGCTGCATACAAATCCATCCCGCGTCACACTATCCGGCTCGTACAAGCCTGTCAGAAGCACTATGAGAAAAGTCATGTCATAGTTTAGTGCCATCTGTGCACGCCTGCCATACTGCGACTTCATTGTCTGGCACAGCCCGCAATAATAGCTTTGATATATTTTTTTATTTTCCTCGGACAAGGTGTCCTTATTGACAGTTATATATCCAAACATTTCTCTTCTCCATGCTCTTATGTACAAGTATATATTGACGTACCAGTACATCGAAAAATAAGTTTCTGGCTATATGACGCAGAATGAATTTTCATCTGCAAGGCGGAGGAATGAGGCGTAGCGGTGGCTACGTCGATTGACTACAACGCCGCAGATGGGAAATCAGGCAAGTCATATGGCTGGTTACTTATTATTCGATGTACTAGCTGCGTCTCACGAACTGCTCCCGGCACTTCGGACAGGTAATACAGATCTTGCCATGTCCTCTTGGCACCCTGACCTCCTGCTTGCACATAGGGCACTTGAAGAACTTGTACTGCTTCCTCTGTGCAAAACGCTTTTTCCTGCGCTCTGCCTTTACGGTCCACTCATACCTGGCATTTAAAAACTTCTGATTCTCTGCATAGCGCTTGTTTATATTCCTCGAAAAAACGCGAAAATACATATGTATCATTAGTCCTATTGCCAGTATATCAAGTATCGCCGACCTTGTAAATATTGAAACCAAAAGTAATATCATTACTACCCATGACTCAGCCCTTGCAAGCTCGTCCATCCCGTTTCTTCCATTCATAAATCTGATAAATTTTTCTCTCATATTACCGCCTCGCCCTATATTTTCATTATAGCCAAATTCTTACCTCATACAGTGTCCACGCTATGAATTTGAGGTTTTAAATCGCTCTTTACATTATTAAGATAATATTGAAGATAAAAACCGTCAATAGACCTATCGTCTTTTAAGAAACATTTTATATTTCGTTTATTAAAGTTGGTAAAAGGGCTTGATTTTTGGAAAAATGCTTGGTATATTAAATAAATATGCAGGACAGGTGATCGCGGCTGCAGGTGTCGAAAGACCGCAGGTGAGGAAAGTCCGGGCTTCATAGGGCAGGATGCCGGTTAACGGCCGGTGGAGGAAACTCTAAGGACAGTGCAACAGAAATATACCGCCACTTTTGTGGTAAGGGTGGAATGGCAGTGTAAGAGACTACCGCCTCACTGGTAACAGGGAGGGCACATGTAAACCCCATCCGAAGCAAGACCGAAACAAAGCTTTGACGTGGCCCGCCAGCTTTAGGTAGGTTGCTTGAGGCGTCTGGCAACAGGCGTCCTAGATAGATGATCACTCAACGACATAACCCGGCTTATCGTCCTGCGTATTTTAATAATCTAAAGCCTATTGGCGTTTCGTAAAATAACTTATTAGTAACGTGCGCCGCAAGGTGCACCATTAAAAATGCAACTGAGATATCTCAGTTGCATTTTGTTATTTCCCGGTAACTATTATTGCTGTTGTATATGATGCAGTCTGCTTTTTGCAGACCATAAATACTGCGAGCGGGATTTTTAGTTTTAAACATTAAAGCAGCTTCCTCCTACAAACTCACGAAGCAGTGAATTGTTTGGTATGCCGTCAGCCGGCATCGGAAGAAAGTAGTCTAAGAGCTTAAGCAGCCTCTTTGCCTCGAGATACTCCGGGCAGTCTCTTTCTATGCCAAAAAGCAACGGCTCCGCATACACCTTGAGTACCGCAAGCTCATACACAAGTGCAGAGTTGAACATCACATCCGCCTGTTCCTGGAAAGGAAAGATATTCTCCCTTTCACCCTTTCTGACAGACGGCCACATAGCGATGGTCTCCATGGCATTGGTACCTCGTGTGCGCGCATCACGCACAATCCGGCGTATAAGTCTTTCATCTGTGGTGGAAAGAGGATTGTGCTCGTCAATATTGAGCTGTGTAAGCGCTGAGATATAGATTTTGAACTTGTGCTCAGGCGGGATAAGCTGTGAAAGCCTGTCATTCAGGCCGTGGATTCCTTCTATGACAAGTATATCATCAGCTCCCAGCGTCAGCTTTCTTCCGCGGTACTCTCTCTTTCCTGTCTTAAAATTGAAGGAAGGCATATCAACAGCCTCTCCTTTAAGAAGCCTGTTCATATCCTCATTGAACAGCTTTATATCAATAGATTCAAGGCACTCAAAATCAAAGCTTCCGTCCGGATTCTTCGGGCAAAACTCCCTGTCCACATAGTAGTCATCCAGACTTAACGGATGTGGCTTTCTGCCCTTTGCGATAAGCTGGATTGACAGTCTGTTGGCAAACGATGTCTTGCCTGATGATGAAGGACCTGCTATCATGACAAATTTCTTTTTGTCATCCGAAGCTATCTGCGCTGCAAGATTTCCTATCTTCTGCTCCATCAGTGCCTCCTGAAGCAGCATGATCTCCTGTCCCCTGCCTGCTGCAATCGCATCATTTAGTGAGCCTATCGTGCCTATTCCAAGCATCTTGCTCCATTCCCTGGAATCATCCAGCGTGTGAAACAGCTTATTTGATGTCACAAGCGGCTCAACGCTCCTGCTGTTGGCACCCGGAAAAAGAAGCACGAAGCCACTCTCATACGGCACTATATCAAAGTATTTGAGCATGCCTGTCGAGGGTGCCATAAATCCGTAGAAATAATCCACCACCCCATCCAGCTCATAGAGATTGACTCTGGAGCTTCTCCTGTAGTGCAATAACCTCTCCTTATCATGCTGCCCTTTTTCCTTGAAAAGCTGCTCCGCATACTGTGTTTTTGCACTGTGCTTGGTAATTGGGAGGTCTTTTTCCACAAATGAGTACATGCTGCATACTATCCTGTCGATATCATGCTCTGTCACGCTTTTCTCAAGCTGACAATAATAGCCTTCTCCGAGCGAATGCATCACATGAAGCTGTGTCATGCTGCCATATACATCGTATATAGCCCTCTGCAAAAGCAGCACAACACTTCTTCTGTATGTACGCCTGCCATCCCTGTCAGCTGTCGTCACGAAGCTAAGCTCACAGTCACTTTTTATTTTCTTATTCAGTTCACGAAGCCTGCCGTTTACAATTCCAAGGATTATGTCATCCTCATAATAATCCTTGAATCTGTCTGCTACGACTTCTAAAGTATCACTTTCTGATGCTGTCACTGCCATGACCTGTCCGTCCGGCAAGGTCACCTTCACACTATATTCCTGCATTTCTTATTGCCCCCATAGTCGAATATGCTGCCTCATTGTATGCCATCATCTCGTTTATCTGCTCGATTCTGTCCATGATGGAATCACTCATCTCCTGTGTCCTTAGCTGCTGCATGATGGCAGCCAGCTTGTGGTGTTCCCTGACAAGAAACTTCCGAAGCACCGGATTACCGTTTTTGATAAGTACAGGTCCGTACAGATCGCATACAGTAACCGTCGTCTCGTCCATATTGTCCCATGCGGAATTGTCCGCACATGGCACACATCTGAACATCGGATAGTATTTTCCGTCCTCCAAAATCATATCCTCATCAACTATCTTATAGCCTGTGTTCCTTACATATTCACGGACTTTGCTCACTTCCGACTGTGGCTGCAGAATCAGCTCCTTTGCCGACCTGCACACTGTCTCCCCTGCGGTTAAAATGTGAATAACAAGCTCTCCTCCCATTCCTGCTATGACAATAGAGTCAACCTCTCCGTCGTGTATCGCTTCAAGCCCATTGGAAAGCCTTGTTGTAATCTGCTCTGTCAGACCGTTTGCCCTTATATGCTCATTGGCGCGCTCAAGCGGTCCCTTATTTATATCAACAGCAATTGCCTTCGGTATTATATTACCCTGCACCAGGGCAATAGGCACATAGCCATGGTCGGTTCCCACATCACACAGCGTGTAGCCGGCCGTGACCATTGATGCCACTGCCTTCATTCTTCTGGATAGCCTAATCATCTTACTCTAAGTAGTCCTTAAGCTTTCTACTTCTGCTAGGATGACGAAGCTTTCTTAGTGCCTTTGCCTCAATCTGGCGGATACGCTCACGAGTGACGTTGAACTCCTTACCTACCTCTTCAAGTGTTCTGGCTCTGCCGTCCTCTAAGCCAAAGCGGAGTGTGAGTACCTTCTGCTCTCTCTCTGTAAGAGTTCCAAGCACCTCCTCAAGCTGCTCCTTAAGAAGTGTGAATGCTGCCGCATCTGCAGGAACCGGTACATTATCATCCTTGATGAAATCACCAAGATGTGAATCCTCCTCCTCACCGATCGGAGTCTCAAGCGAAACAGGCTCCTGCGATATCTTGAGTATCTCACGCACACGATCTACCGGCATGCTCATCTCCTTGGCAATTTCCTCCGGTGAAGGCTCTCTGCCAAGCTCCTGAAGGAGCTGCCTTGACACACGGATGAGCTTGTTGATCGTCTCAACCATATGGACAGGGATACGGATCGTTCTCGCCTGATCTGCAATCGCACGTGTGATTGCCTGACGGATCCACCAAGTTGCGTACGTACTGAATTTATATCCCTTTTTGTAATCAAACTTTTCTACTGCCTTGATCAGACCAAGATTTCCTTCCTGGATCAGATCCAAAAACAGCATTCCGCGACCAACATAACGCTTTGCAATGCTGACTACGAGACGAAGATTGGCTTCTGCTAACTTCTTCTTAGCCTCCACATCGCCCTCTTCCATACGTTTTGCGAGCTCAACCTCTTCATCCGCAGTAAGAAGCGGCACTTTACCGATCTCTTTCAGATACATACGTACCGGATCCTCAATACTGATACCATCCGGCACAGACAGATCGATATTCTCGATCTCATCATCGTCTGGAACTTCCCCATTATTCTCCAGTTCCAAGATCATATCATCATCGGTATCTTTATCATCCGAAATCTGTAAAACATCCACATTTTTTTGTTCCAAAAACTCTATGATCTTTTCGATACGCTCCTCTGTCAGATCAATATCCTTAAAAAAATTGTTGATCTCTGTGATCTCCAACACATTTTTCTTACTTTTTGCAAGATCTAACAAAGCTCTCATGCGCTCCATAAATTTCTTTGCCTCATCTTCTGTCGCTTTTGCTTCTTTGGCAGATGCCTTCTTCGTCGTTGTGG
>ENA-OOXY01001114-OOXY01001114.1-human-gut-metagenome-genome-assembly--contig:-NODE-1114-length-19550-cov-2.858117_pt1 | contig 19550 bp, 17 predicted proteins | sample MGYA00241593_ERZ501355 | MGnify/ENA primary metagenome ERZ501355 (study PRJEB25962, sample SAMEA2042739) | human gut metagenome | biome: human gut; feature: human-associated habitat; material: faeces... | reverse complement strand
CTTTCAGTTTTTCCAGGTCATTGGCATCAGGGTGAGACAATGCACAGTCAAAATTCTGGATCAATACATCAAGATTTGCCGGATGATCAGGAGTTTCCTTCATTTTCTATTTCTTGCATCATTGCTTCAAACATTTTTTCCGGGGTGTCATAGTCTAATATCGAAAATTGGTCTCCATCATCTGCTAAATTTCTGCTTCTTTCACTTGAGTTTTCGGCATATTCAATCACCAGCGAATTATAGCCACTTAAAAGTTCAACTATATGAATTGCTTGATTGTCTGGCAAGATGAACCATTGTTCATCTTCCAAAATTACATTGTCAAATATCTCCATCAACTTCTCGGAAATATGAAGTCTATATTCTCTTAATAATTTTTCTGGGTTCATTAATTCCATCTCCATTCACATTATATCATTTATTTCATATACTATTTTCTTCAGCTGATTTAGTATATGCCACCAAATTATACTATTTTCAGATATTTTGCAAATTCTCTTTTTAACAGCATGATAATATAAGCCTTAGACGGCAGATTAGGTAGTGAAAAGGATGGCACATTGAATGAGGAGTATTGTAAATGGTGTTAAGCAGATATTTTAATTGAGAATGAGCCGGAACTTTTTAAATAAATTGTGATTAAAAAGTGAAAAATAAACATTCATTTTAATATCGTTCGTGTCGAAAAAATGTCATTTCATGTAAATGACATTTTTTTTGATGCTTTTTATTGTATAATACCACTAAGATAGAATGTGATTTTGTAATGTTTTAGAGTGTTGCATAGATATATTGAGTATAATAAAAGGAGGGATAGTTTATGAAGTATTTAAACTTAAAAAAGACTACTGCGGTGGTATTGTCAATCGGAATGGTATTTTCAAGCAGTGCCGTTACCGGATTTGCGGCAGATAACAGTAAAAAGATACCTACGATTCCTAACAGCTATATTAATAAAGTGGCAGAAGATATTGATAATGAATATTTTTATGATGGAACATATGTTGATGATTGGGGGCATACACGTAAGGGCAGGCAGCTTGGAGCGACATATACAAAGCAGTCAACTGAATTTTTGTTATGGGCACCTGCGGCAACATATGTAAAAGTTAATATTTATGCAACAGGTGATGATAATGACAGCAATGCATGTAATATAGGAGCTTATACATTAGAGAAAATGCTTGTAAATGGGGAATGGAATGGCCTCTGGATTATAACACTTCTTGGTGATTGGGGCGGATTGTATTATGACTATACGATTACCACAACAGATATTACCCATATTGGCAGCGACAGAACAAAAAAATATAAAATTCAGGACCCATATTCAGTTGCGGTAAGCAAAGACGGAAAGCGTTCGTATATAACAGATACATCTTCAGTATCTCCTGAGGGTTGGGACAGCGACAGACATGTGTATGTTGATTCGACAAAAGCAAATACTGTTTATAAAATAAGTGTCAAGGATTTCTCATCAGATACCGCATCGGGCATGACTGCAGGCGGAAAGTACAGTGCTTTTACGGAAAAGGGTGCAAAAGTAAACAGTGCGGGAGAGCTTGTATCTGGTATTGATTATCTGAAGGAACTCGGTGTTACGACAGTACAGCTTGCACCGTTTGCGGATTTTGATGGCGACAGTGAGTATGAGATTTTAAATTATAATGTACCTGAGGCAAGCTATGCTTCCAATCCGTCAGACGGCAAGACTGTTATAAAAGAATGTAAAGAGATGATTCAGGCACTTCACAGTGCGGGATTTTCTGTTGTGATGGAGATGCCGTATACGCATGCCTCAGAGGAAAATTCTCTTGAAAAGTCGGTTCCGTGGTTTTATTACAGATTGAATACTGACGGTACAAGGTATACAACAAATACGGGATATGACAATGAGCTTGCCACAGAGCGGAAGATGTATCGTAATTATATGGTTAATTCCATGAAATATTGGGCAGAGGAATATCATGTTGATGGATTTTCACTGGATTTGATTGACTGTGTCAATGTGAAGTACAAAGGTTCTTCGCATGTATATAAATGGCTGGATGAGATAAAGACATCATTGGCAAAGGAAGATGCCAATCTGGTTATCTGGGGAGATAATTATACAAAGGAAGAAAGACAGAATAAAACTTCCTTATATGATGAAATAATCAGCAGCACAGGTGGCACTTATGGCGAAAGAAACGAAAAAGCCGTAAAAATATACAAGCAGAAAGCAGCAATGAAATATGCTAAGCCGGGAACATTGTTTATGGATGGCGGAGAAGAAATGTGTAACAGCGTTGAGGGAACAACTCTTGCAGACAGCAGTTACGTTGAATGGAAGGATTCAGCAGAGTACGCAGATGTAGTCTCATATTACAGAGGACTTATGGATATACGAAAAGCATTTTCACCGCTTGCGAAAAGGCAGACAATAAAAAATTCTGAAGCTTATGTGCTTTCAGGTACAAAAGACGACGAGTGGAATACTATGGCAGTATTAAATAATGAGTCAGATGTGTCAAAAGAAATTACAATTCCTGTTCAAGGAAGAGCTGCTACGGACTGGGTTGTTATTGCAAATGGCGAAAGTGCAGGAGTTGTATCACTTGGTGAAGTCTCAGGCTCCGTTATAACTGTACCTGCGTATACTACAATGATTCTTGTAGATAAGGAAAGCTTTGATGATGTGGCTGTAACATCGGGTAAAGGAAAAGTAATTGTTAATTATGTGATAAAAGACAGTGAGCAGAAGTTACGTGAATCGATTACACTTCAGGGCACATCGGGAACGAATTATGCGGTACCTGAAAATATTAAGATTCCATCAGGATATACTTTTTTAAGCAAGACAGGCGATGAAAAGGGCGTGTATACATCAGAAACACAGACAGTTACATATTATTATAATGCGATTAATCCGGATACAGTGGTAGACGGTATTAAAAATAATGGAGTATACTGCGAGAAGGCACAGTTTAAAGTAACTTCTTCCGATTATACACAGGTAATGGCAGGAAATAAAACGCTTACACCTGATGCGGACGGTATTTATACTGTATCTGCAGCAGATGGCACACAGACAATAACATTGACGGATAATGAAGGATACAGCATTTATCTGTCTGTTACCGTAAATGCGAATCATACAATTGATAACAACGACTGTACGAAAGAATCAATATGCTCTGTCTGCCGGAAAATATTTCTGGCACAGACAAATCATAATTTCAGCGACACATGGACAAAAGACGATACTTATCACTGGAAAGTGTGCGAGAATGACGGCTGTACGGTAACAACAACAAAGACAAAACATAGTGGTACAGATGATGGTGATTGTACAACACCTGTAATTTGTGAATGTGGTGAGATTGTTACAGCAGCAAAGGCAGAACATACATATGGTGAATGGAAGTCAAATGATAACGGCACACATACCCACAAATGTACAACAGCAGGCTGTACAATAGAAGAAACAGAAAGCTGTGTGGGTGGAGCGGCAACATGTAAAAAGAGAGCCGTCTGCACGGATTGTAATGCTGAATATGGTACTTTAAATCCTGCAAACCACAGTGGAGAACAGGTATGGGTACAGACAGAAAAAACTCATCAGAAAAAATATGACTGTTGTGGTGCTGAGGTAACTAATATAGCAGATCATATCTGGGAGAATGGACACTGCACAGTATGCGGATACGATTGTATTCATACAGACGGAAAAGCAACCTGCACGCAGAAAGCGGTTTGCAATATCTGCCATAGTGAATATGGAGAAATAAATGCAGATAATCATTCGGGTGTGGAAAAATGGATACAGACAGCAACAACACATGAAAAGAGATATGATTGCTGCGGTAAAGTGACGATAGAACAAGAAAATCATAAGTGGAAAGATGGTGCTTGTGAAACATGTGGTTATGTATGTGTACACAGCGGAGGAGAAGCAACATGTACAAAAGGTGCGGTTTGCGAAATCTGCGGCAAGGAGTATACAGATAAAGATATGGCAAACCACAGTGGAAAACAGGTTTGGGTACAGACAGAAAAAACTCATAAGCAGGCATATGATTGCTGTGATAAGGAAGTATCGACAAGTGAAGCACATGGTTGGAAAAACGGTGTCTGCACGGTTTGTGGTTATCAGTGTAAACACGCAGGCGGAAGTGCAACATGTGTGAAGAAAGCGGTGTGTACGATCTGCAGCGAAGAATATGGTACTTACAATATGAGTATGCATGAAGGCTTGCAGTCAGTAGCGGCAAAGGCGGCTACCAGGACAGATGAAGGAAATATTGAATACTGGTATTGTAAAGATTGTGACAGATATTACATCAAGCAGGATGGGCTTGTTGAGATTGAAAAATCACAGACTGTGGTTGCAAAGATTACAGATACAACATCATCGGACGATACGGGTAAAGGCGGTAAGACAGAGACAGTAAAAGAACAGACGCCTGATACAGGAGATAATAAACGTGTATTTGCATGGCTTCTTATGTTTATAATAGGAGGGGCGGCAGCAGGATTAACGATTAAAGGTAAAAAGACAGAAAATTAATATTTAAAAATGCCGGAATTTTGCTCCCTGTGCGGGGCGGGATTCCGGTTTTTACATGTTTTGGTTTTATTTATTGGATTTTTATAATTTTTATATATTGATAGTTAAATGTTTGACATAATAACAGTTTCTTAATATAATATTAAGAATATGATGCATTTTGCATTAAATATTTAAGAAAGAGAGAAAAATTATGAACGAAAAACAAGAGTTCAAGCCGTATATTCCAGCTGATAAGGTTATGCCTGAACTTACAGTTACATCTGTAATTATCGGTATCTTATTAGCCGTATTATTTGGCGGTGCCAACGCATACTTAGGTCTGCGTGTTGGTATGACCGTTTCGGCTTCTATTCCTGCAGCCGTTATCTCTATGGGAATTATCCGCTTTATTTTAAGAAGAGATTCTATTTTAGAGAACAATATGGTTCAGACAATCGGTTCTGCAGGTGAATCTGTTGCGGCAGTGCAATCTTTACACTTCCTGCATTATTTATGTGGGCTCAGGAGGGCGGCACATCTATGCCTTCTTTGATAGAGATAGCACTTATTGCATTAATTGGTGGTTTCCTCGGAGTATTATTCATGATTCCACTTCGTAGTGCATTAATTGTTCAGGAGCATGGGGTGTTACCTTATCCTGAAGGACAGGCATGTGCTGAGGTATTAGTTGCCGGAGAAGAAGGCGGTGCTAAGGCAAGTACAGTATTTGCGGGTCTTGGTATTGCAGCTGTTTATAAGTTTATCGCTGATGGACTTAAAGTATTCCCTAGCGAGGTTGATTTTACTATCAAACCATACAAGGGTTCGGCTGTTGGTGCAGATGTACTGCCAGCACTCCTCGGTGTCGGTTATATCTGTGGACCTAAGGTATCTTCATACCTCTTGGCAGGTGGTTCCGTAGCGTGGTTTATGATTATGCCGTTAATCGCTTTGTTCGGTGGAGACAACATTATCGGACCTGCTACAATTCCAATATCACAGATGGGTCCATCACAGATATGGTCTAATTATGTGCGTTATATCGGTGCAGGTGCGGTTGCTGCCGGCGGTATTATAAGCTTAATCAAGTCATTACCGCTTATTGTAAAAACATTTAAGCAGGCAATGAAAGGCTATGGCAAGAAAGCAGACGGTGAGGAGACAAGATCAACTAAGGATCTTCCTATGACTTTGGTTGTATTGGGTATTGGCGTGCTTGCAATTATCATGTGGTTAATCCCGGCGATTCCTGTTAATCTTCTCAGTGCGATTATTATTATTATTTTTGGTTTCTTCTTTGCAACTGTATCATCACGTATGGTTGGTTTAGTAGGAAGCTCAAATAACCCTGTATCAGGTATGGCTATTGCGACACTTCTTATTTCGTCAGCAATTCTTAAAGCTACAGGTACAATAGGTATGAATGGCATGGTAGCCGCTATAAGTATCGGCTCTGTAATTTGTATTATCGCAGCTATTGCAGGTGATACATCACAGGATTTGAAGACAGGCTATATAGTAGGTGCAACACCTTATAAGCAGCAGATTGGTGAGCTTATCGGTGTGGCTGTATCTGCTGTTACAGTAGGCGGAGTTCTTTATTTGCTTAATGCAGCATGGGGATACGGTTCTACAGAATTACCTGCACCACAGGCTACTCTTATGAAAATGGTAGTTGAAGGTGTTATGGGAAACAGCCTTCCGTGGGCACTTGTATTTGCAGGTGTAGCCATTGCTATAGTTGTTGAAATTCTTCAGATTCCTGTACTTCCTTTTGCAGTAGGTCTTTACCTTCCGATTTATTTAAGTACACCGATTATGGCAGGTGGACTTGTAAGACTTTACTTCGATAAGAAGAAAGGTCTTTCAGAGGAAGAACGTAAAGCTAAGGTTAATCAGGGAATCCTTTACTCATCAGGTCTTATTGCAGGTGAAGGTCTCGTTGGTATTCTTTTAGCTGTATTTGCTATTATTCCTGTAGGAACAGCAACTCTCGGAGATGCTATCAATTTATCAAAGGTTATTAATCTTGGTAACATTGGAGGCCTTGTATTCTTCGTGGCACTTATTGCAACATTAATAGCATTTATTAATAAAAAAGAAAAAAAGACAAATTAAAAAAAATGTGTTATAATAAATCTGTTGGTTTTTATGCCGACAGATTTATTATTTTTACGAAAAATTCTGCTTTTTTGATAAAGAGTTTTAGTTAAGGAGGTTTCATGGCTAAGCAAAAGGAGAATTACTTAGACTATGTTCCAAAACATAATTCATTATTTGAATTTAGGGATAACAAGAAAGGGCATGTTGAAATTAAAGTTCATAATAAAGGTCTTTTTAATAGAATAGCACAGCTTATTGCGAAAAAGCCCAAGTACAGTTACATTGAATTAGATGAATTTGGTACATATATATGGCGTCAGATAGACGGAGTACGAAGTATTTATGACATCGGACAGCTTGTAAAACAACATTTTGGAGAAAAGGCAGAACCTTTGTATGAGCGTTTATGCCAGTTTACAAAGATACTTCATAAAAATCAGTTTATTGTATACACTAATAAGATTAAACAAAAATAATATTAATAAAATGTTTTAAAGGAGTTAAGACATGAGAGTATTATCTGAATTAGAACCTAAGAATGTATTTTCATTTTTTGAGGATATTTGCAATATTCCGCATCCTTCTTATAAAGAAGAGAAGATTAGCAATTATCTCGTTGAATTTGCCAAGGCAAGAAATCTTGAATATTATCAGGATTCACTTTACAACGTGATTATAATAAAGGAAGCATCAAAAGGATATGAAGATGTTGCACCTATTATTCTTCAGGGACACATGGATATGGTATGTGAAAAGACACCTGACTGTGATAAGAACATGGACGAAGAAGGACTTGATCTTGAAGTTAATGGTGATTTTGTTTCTGCCAAGGGAACAACACTTGGCGGTGATGACGGAATTGCGGTTGCCTATGCACTTGCGATATTAGATGATGACAGCATTGCACATCCACGTCTTGAATTTGTGTGTACCGTATCAGAAGAAGTAGGCATGGAAGGTGCTGCAGGCATTGATGTGTCAATGTTAAAAGGAAAGAAGCTTCTCAATATGGACAGCGAAGATGAGGGAATCATGCTTGCAAGTTGTGCGGGAGGATGTAGTGCACAGGTTAAACTTAGATTAAACAGAACAGAAGTGACAGGAACAAAACTTCGTATTTCTATATCGGGACTTACGGGAGGACATTCAGGTGTTGAGATTGACAAGGGAAGAGGAAATGCAAATGTTCTCATGTCAAGAATTCTTCGTGATGCCGCTGAGAAAGCACCGATATTTATTGTATCTGTTGAGGGAGGCAAAAAAGACAATGCCATTCCGAGAGAATGTTTATCCGAAATTATCGTTGAAGAAGATAAAGCTGAGGCAGTTAAAGCTGCTGTTGAAGAAGCTGTAAATGAGATAAGAGAAGAATTTGCGTCATCTGATGCAGATTTTAATGTTACAACAGAATTATCAGATGGATGCAGCGTTAAAGCTGTTACAAAGGAAGACAGTGCCAAAGCGGTTGCTCTTATACAGTCACTTCCTAACGGAATAATGAGAATGAGTCAGGATATTGATAATCTTGTTGAAACTTCACTTAATCTTGGTATAATTTCATTAGATGAATCAGGTATCTGTCTCAGATTTGCCCTTAGAAGTTCAGTCGGAGTTGCATTGAAAAATCTTAAAAACCAGATTGCATGCGTAGGTAAAATATACGGTGGAAGTGTTGAATTTACAGGAGAATACCCAGCTTGGGAATATAAGAAAGATTCAAAACTCCGTGATGATATGGTTAATATATTTGAACAGATGTATGGCAAAAAACCTACTATTGAGGCAATTCATGCAGGCGTCGAATGTGGTATACTTGCAGGAAAGATAGAAGACCTTGACTGCATATCTATGGGACCGGATATTTTTAATATTCATACAACGGAAGAGCATTTAAGCATTTCTTCTGCAAAGAGAATGTATGAGTATATACTTAATGTAATAGCATGCAAATAATATGCAATAGATAAAAAATTTTTTAAAACGAAAGGATGAATTATTATGATTTACGCTTCACTTAATGCAAAAAAAGGTAACTATGAGTATCCGGCAGCAATTGCCACAGCTTTGGAATTTATTGCAAAGCCTGAAACAAAGGAACTTCCTGTAGGAAGATATGAACTTGACGGAGATAACATTTATGTTCTCATTCAGGATCAGACAACTGCACCTGTAGAAAAGAAGCGTGCAGAAAGCCACAGAAACTATATTGACATTCAGTATCTTTTTACAGGAAAGGAAGTACAGGGATACGCACCTCTTCTTCCTGGCGTAAAAGGTGAAGAGCCTGCCGGAAAGGACAATATTTATTATGATGAAGTAGCTGACGAACAGTTCGTTACATTACATCCGGGTGAATTTACAGTATATTTTACTAACGATATTCATCGCCCTAACTGCACAATGGACGAACCTGTTAATATTCATAAAGCAGTTGTAAAGATTAAGGAAAGCCTTATTAAGTAATAAATTTATATAAGGTTTGTAATATAAGTTGCTTTTTTAAAAGGAGACGTGATGATTGTTTTATGTCTCCTTTTTGCTATATGATTTTTTATACGCTGTTTATAATGGAGTCAGATTAAACATGGAATTATTGGATATAGTTGATGAAAATGGGATACCAACAGGAAAAACCATTGAGAGAAAGATTGCACATAGTGAGGGAATAAGGCACAGGACTGCACATGTGTGGATTATAAGAAAGACGGATAATGGAGCAGAAGTTCTTCTTCAGAAGCGTGCGATGGGTAAGGATTCATTTCCGGGAAGATATGATACTTCTTCGGCAGGTCATATACAGGCTGGTGATGAACCTGAAGAATCTGCAATAAGAGAGATGAAAGAAGAACTTGGAATAGATGCATCCGTCAGTGATTTGCATTTTGTTGATAAATTTGTAATTAATTATAAAAAAGAATTCTATGGAAAGATGTTTAAGGACAGCGAGATAGCTTTTGTTTATGTATATACCGGATCTGTGGATATCGACAAGCTTACATTACAAAAAGAAGAGCTGGACAGAGTGGATTGGTTTAACTTAGAATATGTTTATGAGGAATGTAAGAAGCATAATCAGAAGTTTTGTGCACCGATTGATGGTTTAGAGATTGCGAGAAAATATGTCTGTGAATATGGAATCTGAGATGGATTTTGATGATAAGAAGTTTTATATGAATTATCTTGACGGATTAACGGATGATATGCCGGATGAATTTTTCAGGCTGGCACAGGTATTTGAACTGAATTTGTTTGAACCTGTGAGGATTGATGGCAGCAGTGACATTTATGCGGCATATATTATGAATGATGCAGTTGAAAGCTTTTTTGTGTTTGAACAGCCGGTAATCACAGGTACATACAAAGATATAGAATCTGAGCAGATTGCAGGTGTGGAAAAGCTTGATGATGGTTATATGCTTATAGTAAATCAGGGTGGAGAGAATGTATTTACAATAAAGTTTGTAAAGCTTAGTATTACATCGACATATTTTAATTATGGCTGTATGGGACATTTCTGGGTAAAAGGATATGAATATTTAAGACAGCTTGAATACCAGTTTGCAGTTATACGCGATAAATACCGTTTTCTTGGAAGTTCATCCTGCAATGAAAAAGAACTTGTGTTTATGAGGCTGGCAGATTTTCCACCGGTTAAAAAGTACAGGTCAGTCCCCAAAGCATATTATGTGCCTTATCCCGATTCAATATATCCTGAAGCAGTCAGTTATCTCATGGAAACCGCAAGAAGTGTCGGTGATAGAAATATGGAACGGATGCTTAAAATTTATCAAAAAAAGCCGGACAGCTTAAAATGTAACATTATTGCATCTATGTTTCATAAAAAATCGCATAGACGATTTATAGATAATATTATCAACGATATGAGGGATGCTGCATCTTCATATGACAGAAGAAAGTTTGACAAAGAAGAGGAAATACAGAACCGGAAAATACATGAAAAAGCTTTAAAAATTATGAATAACTTTAAGCAAAAAGGGTATGAATGTTTTCTTTACAGAGAAGAGCCGTTTGTATATTTGAAAGATACGATTACATACAAAGAGCATGTGCTTGTATTTAAAAACCATGGACTTAATCGAAAGTGTGATATATATACCATAACCAATGATGAAATGTTTTATAAATGAGAAAAATAATAAAATAAAAAGTATACTTAAAGGCGTGGGAGAGATTCCGCGTCTTTTTTCTGAAAATATGTTGGAAAGGGTTTATATAAATGAACAGACCAGAAAGAGCGACGAAAGAACAGATAGATACAATGACAGATACAGAAGGCAATATACGGGTTTCATCAGTTCCAGGTTCGGGAAAAACGTTTGTGCTTACATACAGAATAGCTTATCTTATAACAGAGATGTTTGTTGAGCCGTCGTCAATTGTTGCACTTACTTTTACCAATAAAGCGGCAGCCCAGATGAAACACAGATTAAGAGATATAGTTGGAGATAATGCTAATTGTTTCACAGGTACATTTCACGGATATTGCAATATGTTTCTTAAAGAAGAGATTCACAGAATGTCATTTCCTAAGACTTTTACGATTCTTGATAAAAAAGCAGAACTTGATATGATTAAGAATGTAGCTGAGGATATGGGTATTTCACTTAAAGATAATACTGCAAAAAAGATAATGAGTGATATAGATATGTCAAAGCAGGATATGTCATATGTTGAGCTTATGTCTGGAATTGATAGGAAAAGGTAGAACTGGCAGATTTGCTAAGCCATTTTGCACTGTTTTCGGCACAGGATGAAGATGATGAATATAACGTTGTTAAGGTTATGACTATTCACACGTCAAAAGGACTTGAATTCGATACTGTATTTGTACCGGTTGATTGTATTAATAACAGCAGAATATTAATTAAAGGGGAAACTGAGCAGATGCTACCTAAGTTAAAGTTTGATGTTGGAGATATTGTCAGACACAAAGTATTTGGTGTCGGTGAGATTATTAAAATTGATAATATAACGCAGACATATGAAATTCAGTTCAGGAATATAAGAGGAACAAGAAGAATAATGTTTCGTGCAGAGCTTGAAAAAGTCAGTCAGCCGGATTAATTCGTATAATTGATATGAATTTTTGTTTTGATGGATAAAAACATATGGAATTTCCTAACATTGTGGAGACAAAGAGTAAAGGAGAAAAAATGTATCTGATTTCGGCTTATTTTGATGAACATACAACAAGGCAGTTACAGCGGTTTATTGATGCAGTTGCACAAAATACGGGAAATACTTATATGATTGACAATAATGTGCCACCGCATCTTACAATATCAAGTTTTGAGACAAGAAATCCACAAAATCTCTGCGATGATTTTGTGAAGCTGTCGGAATTGGAATCCCATGATATAAATATATTTTCTGTAGGCGAATTTTTGCCATATGTTATTTATGTGACGCCCGTATTGGATTTGCATTTGCAGCAAACAGCAGAAAAGGTTTATAATATTTTAGCAGTGCGTGAGGATGTGACAATTAACCGTTGTTATAAACCGTATAGTTGGTTTCCGCATATTACATTGGGAAAGAAACTTGAAAAAGAGCAAATGATTGCGGCTGTAAGAGCAATGCAGACACATTTTATACCGCTTAAAGGTAAAATTGTGAGATTGGGGCTTGCACAGACGAATCCACACAGAGATATTTGCACAGTTGACTTGAAGTGATTGATTGTTGAGAGATATGATGATATATGATGTGATTGATTGCTGAAATATATAAAAATATTTAATGGAGACAATATTATGAAATTTACGATAGATACCCACACACATACGTTAGTCAGTGGACATGCGTATAACACAATAGATGAGATGGCGGCTTTCGCCTTTCAAAAAGGCGTTACACATCTTGCTATAACAGATCATGCACCAAAGATGCCAGGAAGTACAGGTGTTTTTTATTTTTCAAATATGGGAATAATCCCAAGGATGAAAAACGGCGTGAAAATATATATGGGGTGTGAGGTTAATATTATGGATTATGAAGGAAATATTGACCTTAGCGAATATGGGCTTAAAGGCTGTGATGTTGTTATTGCAAGTCTTCACATTCCTTGCATTAAACCCGGAAGCATAGAGGAAAATACAAATGCTTTAATAAAAGTAATGTATAATCCGTATGTCAATATAATAGGGCACCCTGACGATTCAAGATACCCTGTGGATTATGAGCGTCTTGTAAAAGCGGCAAAGGAAAAGCATGTTCTTCTCGAGTTAAATAATACATCATTAAATCCCGACGGTCCGAGACAGGGAGCATATGATAATGATGTAAAAATGCTCAATCTTTGCAAGGAAATGGGTGTCTGTATTTCAATTGGAAGTGATGCTCACATAAAAGAAAGCATATGCGGATTTGACAGGGCATATCAGGTTATTAAAGATACAGAATTCCCGGAAAAACTGATAGTGAACAGCGATTATAAGCTGTATGAATCGTATATTGGGAAGAGGAAATTATAGGCGGTTAAAAAGTTATGGTAAAAAATATCGTAAAAGGAAAGCATATATTTGCAAGAAAGGCAAAACCTGCAACGGAAACTGACAAGCAGGTTGTGACAGATTTGATTGATACACTGCGTGCCAACAGAGAAATCTGTGTTGGAATGGCTGCCAACATGATAGGTGTAAACAAATCAATAATAGTTGTTGCGGCGGGACCGTTTCAGTTTGCAATGGTTAATCCTGTGATAACAAAAAAGTCAGGTGAATATAAGACAGAAGAGGGATGCCTGTCACTGGACGGAGTAAGACCATGCATAAGATATGAAGAGATAGAAGTTGATTATCTTGACAGTAATTTTAAGCCGCAGCATGGAAAATACAGCGGATTTACGGCACAGATAATACAGCATGAGGTGGACCATTGTAATGGGGTGGTGATATAATATTGTGAACAAAATAGGTCTGAATTTAGAAGTATAATGTTATTACTAAAATTTGTACAATGTACAGAAATAAGGAGTGACAATATGGAGATTAAAAGAAATGCATAAATTCAGCCATGCACAATGAAAATGGTGCTTGGCAGATGATTTTCGGAGTGAATACACTGCCGGATTATCGCAAACACGGATACGCAGCACAATTGATTTGTCGTGCGGTTGACGATGCAAAGCAGCAAGGCCGCAAAGGGCATCAAATGCGGCTGACTTTCTGATGATGTTTTTATGAATGAAAATTATATAATAAACAAATATAAAAATACAAAAAGAGGTACATATCATGGAATTACAGGATGTATTAAATGAAAGACGAAGTATCAGAAGTTATGATGCTGATAAAAAAGTTACAAAAGAGCAGCTTGAAATTATTATAAATGCAGCTATATTGGCTCCTTCATGGAAAAATTTACAGAAGTCAAGATATTACTGCATTTTATCGGATGAAATGATTAAAGAATTCTCTGATAAATGTCTGCCGGAATTCAATCAGAAAAATTCAGAAGGAGCAGCACTTGTTGTAACTACATTTGTAAAAAATTGCGTGGGATTTGACAGATTATCAGGAGAGCCAGTCAATGAATGTGCTAACGGCTGGGGATATTATGATTTGGGGCTGCAAAATGAAAATTTTGTTCTTAAAGCCAAAGAATCGGGACTTGACACATTGATTATGGGAATTCGTGATGGTGAGGCAATAAGAGGATTTCTTAACGTACCCGAAACCGAACAGGTTGTTTCTGTAATTGCGGTTGGATATGCCGCTAAGGATTCCCATATGCCAAAACGAAAAAATGTTTCGGACATAACAAAGTTTTATTAAATAATATGGTAACAAAGTGCTATAATAGATTAAATACAGGTAGTGACATTAAATGAATTTGTCAATAAATTTGAATTAAAATAAAGTTTTAATATTAAATAGGTATTATTAAGGCAATGGAATGGTATTATGAAAACAAGAGAAGAAGCATTGGCATACGGCTTATCATTTAAGGATACATATATAGAGGCTCCGTTTCATGATGAAAACTGGCAGCTTGTGAGAGTAAAAAGCAATAAAAAAGCATTTTTGTGGACTTATGAACGGAATGGTTATATTAATCTTAATGTAAAAGTTTCACCTGAGTGGAGAGATTTCTGGCGAAGTGCCTATGCTTCTGTAGTTGCGGGATATCATCAGAATAAGGAACATTGGAACACTATTATCCTTGATGGTTCAATACCGGATAAAGATATTAAAAGAATGATAGCGGAAAGCTATGACCTTGTATCTGACAGCCCGACAAAAAGAATATACAGTGCGGTTAAAAAGATTCCGAGAGGATGCGTAGCCACATATGGACAGATTGCCGAACTTGCAGGTGACAGAAAAATGGCACGTGCGGTTGGCAATGCATTGCATAAAAATCCTGATCCTGAAAATATTCCGTGCTACAGGGTTGTGAATTCCAAGGGAGAACTTTCGGGGGAGTTTGCGTTCGGAGGAGCAGGAAAACAGGCAGAACTGCTTGAAGCTGACGGAGTAGAAGTTATAAATGGAAAAGTTGATTTAAAGAAGTATGGCATGAATATTTATTTATAAAATTAAATCGACAATTTATATTTTATATGATAGACTTAAAAAGTAGCTTATATTAATGATTTATACGTTTTTTTTTTGGATAAGGGACAGAATATGGAGAAGAACAAGAGATATAGTACGAGTTTATTTGTTATATTATGCCTATTACTCAATCTTTCGGGCAAGTGTCTGGCACAATGGCTTAAGCTTCCTATATGGATGGATTCTTTCGGAACTATAGCCGCCACATATGTGCTTGGTCCTGTATGTGGTGTTATTGTCGGAGTTACCCTTAATACATTATATTCTATAATTTATTCCTGGACATATATTTGTTATGCTGTTGTAAGTGCTTTAATTGCAGTAATTGCAGGAGTGTGTATCAAAAAAGATTACATGAAAACACTTCTAGGAGCACTGACGGCAAGCTTCTATATTGCATTTGTATCTTGTGTAGTGTCTGTAATTTTCAATTATATTTTTTTCAATGGTTATACAAATAATATTTGGGGAGACGGAGTTATTGATTCCCTTATAAGCATAGGTTTTAATAATATTATAAGTTACGCTGCGGGAGAATTTTATGTTGATTTTCTTGATAAGGTTATAGCGGTATTAATTCTGTTTGTTTTTGTGAAATTTGACAAAGGATGGAAAAGATTCGATAAAAGAGTAATATCGGTGTGTCTGATGTTTGCGTTGGCATCATCGGTTATAGCCCGGATTGGGCAGAATATGAATCTGTCAATAGAAGCACAGGCAAAAACCCAGAATGAACAACAAAAAGATTCTGATGTAATGGTACAATCAGATAACGATAAAATACAGGATTACAGTTCTTATCTTCAGACGGTGTACGGAAGAGAAAACGGAATACCGGGCGGCTGTGCCAATGATATTGTGCAGACGAATGACGGAATATTGTGGATAGGTACATATGGCGGACTTTACAGATATAACGGAAAAGAATTCATATGGATTGATGAGTATGATTCGATAAAAAGCGTTAATTGTATGTATCTTGATGAAGAGGGCAGATTATGGATAGGAACCAATGATAATGGCTTGTCTATTATGATAAACGAACAGGTTGCCAATGTTGTATCGGAAAAAGATGGTTTATCTGATGATGCTGTAAAATGTATAACACAGGGAACAGATGGCTGTTATTACGTCGGAACAACAGGCAAGATGTCGGTATTATCCATGGCGGGCGGACTTTCCGTAAAAAAGGTAATAGATGACGTCACATATGCTGTAAGCATTGATGCCGACAAGAGTGGAAATGTTGCAGCGGTAAGTGATAGCGGAAAATTAAGCATAATAAGGGATACGGATGTAATATCGCAATATGTTCCGGCTGACGGAAGTACATATACAACCTGTACATTTGATGAAGATGGTATATTGTATGCAGGAACATCTGTAGATAGTATTGATGTATACAGAGTTGACGAAGGTATTCTTACGTTAATTGATAATCACAAATGTAATGAATTAAAAAATATAAAAAGCCTGAAATTTGTTGATAATATATCGTCAAGAGAAGAGATTTTATTCGTTTGTGCGGATAACGGAATAGGATATTATAACAACATCGGTGATTTTGTAAAACTTAATACGGGAAATTTTAACAGCTCAATAGATAACATGACTTATGATTATCAGGGAAATCTTTGGTTTGTATCATCGCGACAGGGGATTTTAAGGCTCAGTAAATCAGCATTTACACAGCTCTACAATACATATAATACAGACAGCTCGGTAGTTAATACCGTTACCTGGTGGAATGATGGATTTTACATAGGAACCGACAACGGATTATATGTTTCCAAAGATGAGAACACAAATATAAAAGGAAGAAGTATCACACCTGTTATTGATGTGTTAAACGGAGTTAGAATTCGCTGCTTAAAAGAGGACAGCAAAGGAAATCTGTGGATATGTACATCGCGAGCTGGCGTATATAAGCTGACAACTGACGGTGGTGTAAAAAAATATGATAAAAGCAACGGACTTAACGGCGAACTCTACAGAACGGTAACGGAATTGTCCGATAATACAATACTTGTTGCCGGGGATTCGGGAATGAGTTTTATAAAAGATGATGATTCAGTCTATAACATAGGAACACAGATGATAAACAGCAAGGTTCTGTGTACTTTGCAGGCAGATGATAAGACAATATTTGCGGGTACGGATGGAAATGGAATAGAAGTCATACGTGATGGTGTTATTGTGGGTAATTTCGGCAAAAATGAAGGACTTAGTTCGGGAGTTATTTTAAGAATGGTTGAGGACAGTTCCGGTGATGGCATATTTATTGTTACAAGTAACAGTATATGCTATATGGATAAGACACAAAATATACGTGTGCTTAAAAATTTTCCGTACTATAACAATTACGATATTGTCAATGGAAAAGATGGCATGCTGTTTGTTTTGAGTTCTGCGGGGATTTTTGTGGTAGATGAGAAAAAGCTGCTGTCAGGCGATGATGTGGAATATCGTTTGCTTAATAATCAGTCGGGACTTCAAAATGCAATTACGCCTAATTCATGGAATTACCAGGATAAAAATAACAATCTTTATATTTCAACGGAAGATGGCGTAATAGTTATAAACCTGGAAAATTACACCTCTAATATCAGGTCATACCGAATACAGATGAAATCGATTCAGGTAGATGATGAACTTATCAGAGTAAGAAGAGGGGAAGATATATATATTAACAGCGGGGCACATGTTTTGGAAATGTTTCCGGAGATAGTTAATTATTCGGTAAATGTTCCGTATGTCAGTATATATTTGGAAGGTTATGACAGCGAGCCGAGGGTTATGCTTCAAAGTGAACTGAATAATATAGTATACAGAAATATACCTGTCGGAACATACAGATTTCATCTTGCAGTGCTTGATGATAAGGGAAAAGTGACGGTAACAGAAAATATATATACTATTATTAAAAAAGCCGAAATGTATGACAACTGGTGGTTTAAAATATATATGGTTGCTGTATTTGCAATTATAGTAGCATATATTACTTGGATAATATTTCATACACAGGTTAAAAGAACTCTTGATTTTCAGAAAAAAGAGCTTGAATTTGTCAAGAAGCAGCTTGAAATGGGCAACGAAACCGTTATGACAATAGCGAGGACCGTAGATGCAAAAGATATAAATACAAGCCAGCATTCATTAAGAGTTTCCGAATATTCCGTGCTTATAGCGAAAGAATTGGGCTACAACGAGGACGAATGTGAAAACCTGAAAAAAGCGGCACTTTTGCATGATATAGGAAAGATAGGTATTCCTGACAGAATTCTTAATAAGCCCGACAGACTTACTGATGAGGAATATGCACTTATGAAATCGCATGTTGAAAAAGGTGCACAGATACTTAAAAATTTCACGCTTATAAATCATGTTGAGGAAGGTGCGTTATATCACCATGAAAGATATGACGGAAGCGGTTATATGTATGGTCTTAAAGGTGAAGAAATACCGCTTAATGCAAGAATTATCGGAATTGCAGACGCTTTTGACGCGATGACGGCAAACAGAGTATACAGGAAAAAACTTGATAAGGATTATGTTATCAGAGAAATTAAACGTGGAAGCGGTACACAGTTTGACCCTAAACTTGTAGAAATAATGCTTGGTCTTATTGAAAAAGGCCTTATTGATATAGACAATCTGTATAAGGATGGTGAAAATCATGTGGAACAATGATATTAAAGAAAAGATAAAAAAAACACTGTCATATACAGCGAAAAGAGACTGCATAATAACATTGATAACATGTATAGTGGTAAGTATAGTTATAGGTGCATTTATTGTTTATTTAAGGCGTGATGAAGATAAAACCATAAAAGTAGGAGTTGTCTACGTCGGAGATGCAAGTACAATGTATACAAATAATTTTATAGAGGCATTGTCTGATATAGAACAGGAATATAATGGTAAAGTTGAAATTGTTTCTATGTATAATGTTGCCGAGGGAACCGAGAGGGACTATCTTGAGAGGCTGGTCAGTGATGGTTGTAATATGATTTTTTCGACAAGTTATAATTACGGTGTGACTACAAAAGAATTGGCACAGAAATACCCCGAGGTGCAATTTTGCATGGCAACATGTTCCAATGCCAATGAAGAACCGTATCTGAAAAATTATCATACATTTATGGGAGCAATATATCAGGGTAGATATGCCGCAGGTGTGGCCGCAGGAATGAAGCTTAAAGAACTTATAGATGACGGCATAATTTCGGAGTCCGAGGCAAAAATAGGATATGTCGGTGCGTATCCTTACGCCGAGGTTATATCGGGATATACGGCATTTCTTCTCGGTGCAAGGTCTGTTGTGCCGCAGGCGGTTA
>ENA-OOXY01001074-OOXY01001074.1-human-gut-metagenome-genome-assembly--contig:-NODE-1074-length-20227-cov-2.548433_pt1 | contig 20227 bp, 22 predicted proteins | sample MGYA00241593_ERZ501355 | MGnify/ENA primary metagenome ERZ501355 (study PRJEB25962, sample SAMEA2042739) | human gut metagenome | biome: human gut; feature: human-associated habitat; material: faeces... | reverse complement strand
CTTGCGCCGCCCACATATCAAAAGTGCGTATAGAGTCCCGTCACTTGCGTAAAGACCTCTTCCAACATATCGAAGAAGATGCCTTCATGTACTTCTACGTCCATTGCCTTGCTCTCGAAGGTCTTCTTGCTGAACGTCTTGCGGAAAAAACGCATGTTGTAGAGGTCAGTCCCTGCATCATAGATGATGTCAAGGCGGTTGGCACTGGTCTTGTTCCTCGCAAGGCTCATGCGCAGTCTGTTGCCCATATCCACAAAATCCCTGCTGCCTGTCATGACGGCAAAACGCTTGCCGCCTATCTGCTCCAATATAGTCCGTGCTATCGTATTCATTGCCTTTTGGTTTTAGGTTTAGGCGGTGCGGACACCGCCTAAACGCAAGTGAATTTCTCAATACTCTAATTTCTCAGTGATAGATGTGTACTTCTCCAACCACTCTTTCAGACATTCCATGTTGTACTCGCTCGTGATGACTGCCGTATGGCGGTCAATGGCGGTAAAACGGCTGCTCTCGTAGTTGTCTATCCACTCTTTCAAGGTGGACACTCCCCATGCTTCGGCATCGTCAAACATTCCGTCCAATGTAGTGATTGGCTCGCAGAACCTGACAATCAGTGTTTGATAGGTCTCGCTCATAGTCTGTCCTCCTTCCTTTTCAGCCACTCGTTACGCTTCTGTAGGCACTCGTCCAACGTGGGCTTCACGCAGGAGAAAAGTTCTCCGTCCGTGTGGCGGTAGTCGTATTGCACAAGGGTACGCTTGCGTCTGCCGATACCCGATTGAAATCTCTCGTACTTCTCAGTACCTGCCGCTGTGCAGGTACTGAGTCCGTTGATGGTCATTTGTGTAGTCATAATCGTTTCTATTACGCAGCCTTCATCCGCAGACGGATAAGGTTGATGTTGCTGTTTACAAGATTGATGATGCGGTCGTGATACTCGGTGTTGGCATTGCACACGCCTCGGCTCTGAACCACTTGGAGAGTCTTCAGCGACACCTCTATCGTCTCGATGCGCTTGCCGTCAATGGTGGCTGAAAGTATGAGGGAGTCGGCTCGCTTGTAGTACGTGCCTACGCAGTGGTGCATTGCCTTGCCCTCCAATATCATTTCCTCTACGCTCTCTATCACCTTGACGGAGATGAGTTCATCGGCAAACACAAGTCCGAAGAACATGCCTTTCTCTTTGAGGAACTTCTTCTCGTCCTTGATAGCCTGCGCTCGCTCCTCTGCTGTCCGCTCTCGCTGCAATTGCTCCTGCCTTTTCGCTGCCAACTTGTCGTGGAGGACTTTGAGGTCGGTCGGGCAGACGTATTTCGGCTGACGTATGTCCTTGCCGAAGTGGCGCAGGAGGTCTATCGTGTCGCACCATAGAGAGCCGTCGGGAATGGTGTAGCCGTTGCGGATGCAGATTTTCACGGATGCCCAATAGTCCTCCATGTTGCAGGAGGAGTTGAGGTAGTGGCGCAGCATGGGGTGTTGCCCTGCCTTTATCAGCGTTTCCGCACGGCTGTCGGACAAGAGTGCAGGAATAAGTTTCGTGGGTACGATGTCGTGGAAGTCGCCACGGAAGCCGTTCCTGCGCAGCTTGTCCACCGCCTTGTATTCGGGGCAGATGGGCATGTGGGCGATATGCTGGTAGGCAAGGTTGTCGCCACGGATTGCCATGGGGGAGGCAAAGGTGAAGGTGTCTATGTACCTGCCTAACGTGCGCTGTATGGCTACGATGGTGCGCTTGCCCTGCCTGTTCCACCAATAGCCGCCTATTTCAAGGGCGGTGGGAGTAGCCTTGCAGCCTTTCTCCATTTCCACGATGAGGAGGTACATGCGCAGCACTTGATACTCTCCGCAGGTGGTGAGTAGGGTGAAATACTGCTTCTGCTGCAACTTGCGCTCCAAGGTGTTCTTCACCTGCAGACGTGCCTTGCAGTGGGGGCAGGTGCAGGTGCGTGCTGTGCCGTCTGTCTGCCATGTGTGTCCACAGTCCATGCAGGTGGTGCGTCCTTTGGGTTGCCGGTAGGCATAGTGGTCCACGCACTCACGGAACGCCCATTTCAGTTGTCGCTTGCTGATGGGGTGCAGGTGCCTGCTCTCGGCAAGCACCGCTTTCTCAAACTTGTTTCTCGGTCTCATACTTCAAAATCGAATAAGGAGGGTTGTACTTCGGTAGTCTTTGGCTTGGCTGCCCTTGCTCTCTGTCGGTTCTGCATCTTGCGCAGTTCCTCGTCTTGGTATTGGCGGATTGCCTTTTGACGTGCTTCCGCTTTTTCCTCTGCGGTAAGTTCCACTACGTGGTTCACCGCTATCTGACATTGCAGGGGCTTGCCTACCTCTATCTCGTTCTCGTCATAGTAGTGTACGGCTTGTCCGTAAATCTCTCCGTCCGAAAAGCCGTTGCAGCCGCTCTTCTGCACATAGTTCAGAATGTAGGTCACGCAGTCGTCGATGTTCTTGGCAGGGTTGCGGTAGTTCTTGGCGAAGAGTTCGTCCTCCGCTGCACGCTGCTCCAAGTACATCTGTATCGTTTTCTTGAAATGGTCTGTTCCTTTCATGTCGCTTGCTGTTTTATAGGTTATTGTTCTTGTAAAGTATCTCGCAGTCCTCCACCTCGGTGGGCAGTCCGAAGAGGGGGTAGTGGCTGAAATAGGGGTGCGTATTGCCGTCCTCGTCCATGAGGGGCGAAACGATTTCCACCTGCCATTGGCTGACCCACTCGTCCACCATTCGGATTTCCTCGTCTGTCAGCGCTGTTGCATCGCCATTGATGAGGTAGCACAAACTCCATGTGGGTATCTTCTCTGTTGTTCTGTTCATATCGCTGTCTGTTTATAGGGGTTATAACATTCGCTTGATAATCTCTCTGTGGTACTGCGGATTGACCTCGTTGAATAGGAACTCCACGAAGTCCTGCCGTGCCTCCTTGTTCAGTTCGTGGTACAATTCGCTGAACGTGCTGTGGTTGCCGTTGATGTAGGTTTCCACCATATACTCGAAGATGTTGTCCACCTCGTAGTACCTGCACTGCTGCGCTGCCGTCTTGCTTGTTCTCTTTGCCATTGCCGTAGGGTGTTAAAGGGTGAGTAACCAAAGGAGAAGCCCGAAGAAGGTGATGAGGGAGAGCATGAGCACTATCACGCTTACCACTACTCGGAACACTCCGTTCACAATCTCTCTGATGACGCTCCAAAGGATGCCTATGAGCCATAGGAACGCCTGTACGATGAGGGTGCATATTGCTACCGCCATGTAGTGTGCCGTCTGTCTGATGTCCATTGCTGCTGTCATTGTCTGTTGCCGTTTTGAAGTTCCACGATGTTGTCTATCCTGCCGTAAATCACGTTTCTCAGTGCCGTCTTGTCCGCAGCCTGATACTCGCTCCACCTTCCGTATTGGCACACAAGGTAGGGGCGGAGCACATCGGAGAAGTCGAAATTCCACCCCATGAGGGGGACTGCGGTCGTGAAGTAGGTGTTGAAGTTCACATTGTGCGTGAGCCAATCCTTCTCCTCTCGGTTCATCTTTCCTCCGTTGTTGAGTTTGTTGCGGAGTCTGTAAACCTTGCTGTCTTGCAGGGTGTCCAGTTCTGGAACTTCCCATTCGACGAATTTGGTTGCCATTGTTGTTGTCATATCCGTTCTGTTTTTAATTTTTATATGCGGATCCAAGAGCTGAGGGAGTTGAGTTTCAAAACTTCTTATCTGCCTCTCGGTTATCCGACATTTTTTTTATGCGTCTTCCTGTCGCATCGGTCGTTTTCGTTTCGGTTGCCCCATCAAGGTAGGGATTCGGAAATGCAAGGTTTTTCGGGAAAAATACTACCCGTAGGGCTGGAGATTTTTCTCGCAAAACAGGAGGCTTGACCTTGCTTTTCCGGCAAATCCCGGAGTTACCTTTGCAGCCGAACGAGAATGACCACCTGATGCGTCGTCTGGAAGTCGCAAAATGGAGGTAAGCGTAACAAGAGGCAGATTGAATGGAACATCTTCAAAATGCGGAACTGCATGAGAAAAGAAAACGTACTCTAACTTGGAGAATTGCTTGAAAGCGTGAACAAGCCGAAGCCCCACAAAGAAGTATGCCCGTATATGCCTATCCGACTTGTTCGGACAGACACATACGGACATTCTTCTCCGGCTTCGGCGGTGTAGACAACCTTTTGTGGCTCACCCGTGAGCGGCAAGTGGTTGGCTGTACCTATCCCTGTTCCGCTTTCAACAAAAAGAAATATAGAGAGGATAGAGTATGAAAGCGTGAACAAACTGAAGCCCCACAAAAGAAGTGTGTCCGTATATGCCTATCCGACTTGCTCGGACAGACACATACGGACATTCTTCTCAGGCTTCGGCGGTACGGACAACCTTTTGTGGCTCACTCGTGAGTGGCAAGTGGTTGGCTGTACCTATCCCTGTTCCGCTTTCAACAAGAAACAAAAGGCGCAAGTGGTAAAGGCGGTTGTGCCGTAAGAAAGATAATCCGCACATCCATCGTCAAACCTTCGGTTTGATGCGGATATACGGACTTTCTTTCAGCCATGCCGCCAGTGCCGATGACCGACCCTTACCATGTAAGGGTGAATCATCAGCACGGTTTCATTTGCGACAAGAGGAACAACAAAAAAAGAAACGGCAAGCCCCCGTAAAAGTACCTCTCTCGCATAGCCATGAAAGGGTTGTCCGCTTGCCGATTGTCTAAACGAGAGTTTAGGCTTCAAAAGCGGACATTCCTTTCGGATATGCCATAGTAGGAAAGAGGTTGTCTGAACTCGTTTCAGCCAACGCCTTTCCTACAGGAAAATTCACTTTTACGGAAGAACAGTAACAAACAGGTCAAGAAATCACGCTCAAAACACAGAAAAATGAGCAATTCCTTGGGGTACCCGAATAAAAAGTGTACCTTTGCATACAGAGTTGTGAGGCGAAGTAAATCACAGAATATCAGTGCACTTGCACTTTCGCTAAATCGTTACCATAAATCCGTAACTCCTTCATTCCAATCTGATACTCAATCAGATATAAGTTTTTTGATTATCCGGTGCAAAGATATAAAAATTTATTATATATTTCATTAACATGGATTACATTTTTACGTTTATTACTTGAACAGAACAAATAAAGCTCGTTATATAAGATGTGCTTTTGACGCACTGATGATGCAACCCACATCATCTTGAAACACGATGTCCTACCTTTGCAGGCTTCGGCTCTAAATTTCCGCCTCACAAAGCATATGCTCTTTCCTCCCGCGCTACAGCCTGTTCTTCTCAGAGTTACCCGCGCCCTTGCCCTTATATTTAGATGTGGCAGGATTGAAAGAGTAGGATACCGTAAGGCTAATGGTTGGATGCTTATAGTCCACATAGTGGGAAGTATATGCCTTGGCATATTGCGCATAGCCCTTTTCTTTCGCGTTGAATACGTCTATGGCACTTAGCTTGAACCACCAATTCTTTATGCTCTTCTGCAAAGCTATATTTACATTCAATGACGGCTTCGACATATAGGTATCCGCATTTCCCTTCAAGTTGCCGCTTGTATTAAGCATCAAGTACCATTTTTTTGGCAATATGATTAGATTCTTCCAAACTAGGCCGAGCTGCGGATGGTCATAGCTGAGCCCGTCATAAGTTAACCATTGCTTAAAGCACCAGATGTTCCATGAGGGTCTCCATATTTTAAAGAAAGTGGGAGAATAAGAAACGCTGACATAAGAGCTTGAATATGAATGGTTCTTATAGCTGGCCAGCACTGCGGGTATTTCGTCCATCACGTTGAACAATGAAATTACTGCATCCTTCCCGTAAGTGTATAAACCCATGAATTGTAGGTCCTTATATGAGGCATTGAATGACACTTGATGATTGTAAGTGGGTTTCAATAAGGAGTTTCCCTTATAATACCGGAAATTGCTTATATATTGCAAGCCTTCGTCAAGTTGAGTGTAACTAGGTTTTGACATATATATATTGTAGCTGAGCATCAAGGCCAGTCCTTTCAGGTCAAATGAAAAAGACGCAGATGGCAGAATGTGATGATATGAGCGGCTGCTCTCATCCACTCTCTTACCTCCGGTATAATAGTCATAATTAGCATATTCATATCTCAATCCCAATTGGGTGAAGCATTTTCCAAAGCTCTGACTATAATTGACGAAGACACTGGCAGCAGCTTGCTTCGACTCGTTGTCATTATGCTTCAGCACGTTTGTGTAGTCATTGTCTTCTGCGTCATAATTCTGTGAGAAGCGTGTGTAGGTCGTTTCAAAGCCATATTCCAGCCTCATGTCTTTTACAGAGGAAGTAAAAACGGTTTTCAACGCGCCCATATCGGCTTTTGTTTTTGCAACAGGCATCAGTAAAGCACTGTCGTTTACTTGCGTGTCTACAATAACCTGCCTGTTATTCATGTTGTTGTGCACGTACGTTCCGTCAACGTTAAGCAAGAGCTTGTCGCTGAATTTATTCTCATAATAGAAGCTCACAGTATGGCTCCCATTTTGTGATGATTTCTGCGAGTTTGTGTCAAACTCCGTCAAATTGCTTCCACTCTGCACATCATTATGATAGTCTTGCCGTGCGTTGTTGTCAAATGTCCTACTGAAAGTATAAGTAAGCCCCAACGATTGCTTTTGCGAGAACTGGTTATTTATGCCCACAGACACATAGCCGTTTTTCATGGATTGGTAGCCATCTCCGGCATAGTTGGCATATATGTTCTGACCCTTATACTGAAAATCATAAGTGTCTTTACGTGTATAATGAGAGTTGTTGTATGTATCAAAATAGGAATTTACGAAGAAATCCAGCCCTTTCTTGCGATAGTTCAAGTTTAACCATCCTTCAGTGTCCCAACAACTAGACGCGCTCTCCTTCATGGTAACCGATCCTCCAAGCCCCTCACCAACAGGCTTAATCGTTGTGATGAAAAGAACAGCCCGCACGTCAGAACTATATTTGGCGCCAGGGTTCATGTCTATCTTTATATCCTTAATCATATCGCTGGTTATTCTGTCCAGCTCGCCCTTGTTACGCATGGGCTTATTGTTGATATATATAAGAGGCGTGCCCCTCCCTAAGACGCGCAAACCGTCAAAACTCATCAAAGGAAGTTGTTGCAAGACATCCACAGCCTTGCCCAACTGGCTGTAAGCCGTTCCTTGAATATTGGCTTGAAACACGCCATGAACCATTTTGAATGTAGGAGGCGTTGACGTGATGGTAACCTCTTTCAAAGTTTGCTCAGCTGTTGGCAGAATAACATTCATGTGTCCGGCTGCCGGAATAATCTGGGTCTTATACCCAACATAAGATAACCTGACCAGTTTGCCCTCTGGCGAATCATGAAAAGTGAAGGCACCTTCTTTGTTAGTCACAGTCCCTGAAATAAATGAAGAATCATTAGCCTGAAGCAACGACACGGTGACATAAGGAATGGGGGTGCTGTCATTCTCAGCCACCTTGCCCATAATGGTTTGCGCCGTTGAATAATTAGAGCAGACCAAAGAGAATAATAGAAAAACAATAAACTTGAACTTATACATATTATTATGATATTACGGTTTGGTGATTAGCATTGGTACGCTTCTTTTCATTGGCTAAGAGGCAATCTTCTAATATCTGCTGGTTAATAAAAAAAGGACACATATTATATTCTTTTCCCTCAAATATGTTTTTATGCCTAAACCACTGGCAGCCTCCGTCACAAAGGGGGAATAAGGCACAGCTCTTACATTTTGGCTCATTGAAAATAGACGTATCATACAAATAATGACTTACTAGTGCAGGATTCTTTAAATTCTTTTCCTGAACATATCCGATAATACTTTCAGGCTTATTAAAGTCATTCCAACACTTATACATTTCACCATCAGGACCGATTATGAAGCAATTATTCTTTCCTCTATCTCCAATGATTTCTCGTTCATTACGTCCCCTTCATGGAGTATTTCTAAAAAATTATTTTTCATAAAATTTTATTATTAAGTGCCGTCTAAAAGCTTCCGGCATTGCTTCCCTATTTTATCAGTTAGGTCTGATTATATAATTGTGGCCATAATTATATTCATCGAAAGCACAAGTGCGGTGCTCATGGTTAGAGAGAGGTCTGCTCTCAGTTTATTTTCAATGGCAAATATACAAAAAATATGAAAAAACGTATCGTCATCATATCATATTTTTACTCCCGCTTCTTGGGGAAAACAGGCATATCACACAGTCTGACAGAGCATTGCACCAGAGAGTACATTTAGTACACAAGTACCATAATATACCTTAACGGTGATAAAATTTGGAAATAGGGCGGCACCATGTCCAAGTCTTGCCACCATTTATATGCGGAGGATATTGGCGCTGAATGAGCGTGCGCCAGACTTATGGAATATGCGCTTGTTGAGTTCTGACCTCAGATTGGTTACACGTTGTTTGGTGATGTCCAGCAACGAGGCCGTCTCAGACGGCATGAAGCGAAGGCGCGTCAGCACACAAACGTCAATCTCCCTATCGTTCAATGAGATGTCGGACTGTGTGACAAAGGCATAAAAATCGGGCATGAGGCTAGATACCAGATTCATTAATTCTTCGTGCATAGGTGAAGGCATGGGCTTGCCTTGGGCTGCCAGTTTGCGAATAGCCTTCAGCAAGTCGTGCTCGATAAGAAGCTGATCGGGTCCTTTAAGATACTTAGCTTTAACTCCTGAAAGTGCTGCTATAGATTCTTTTAGGTGGCTTAACTCCTCATTCTTTGCCGCTTTGAACTTCTCAAGGTCTGATTCAAGCATTTCTCTCTCACTCACTGCCTGGGCATATTGCTTGACCGTGTTCTCATACTTTGATTTAACGATACGCATTTCATAAGCTCTACGGTTTCTCAACATCTTGAAACGGGCATAGGCCATCAGGACGACGACGACGGCAGCAAGCAACATGACCATCACGGCCATTCGCCAATTCTCTGCCTCGGCAGACTTCTTGTAGGCCAGCTCCCTGCTCTCATTGTAATCATACAAGGCTTGCATCCGGTTGATTTCGTCAGCCGAATGGCGAATAATGGCAGAATCGCTTGCCTCAGTGCACAATTTGCTATACTTAAAAACTGAATCGGCCTTGCCCAATGCCAAATAAGTACTTGCCAAACCTTGGTAACCGTATTCCGTATCGCCGATGTCTTTTGATGTATCCACCAATTTCCTATAATAATAAATGGCAGAGTCCGGCATAGAAGACAACTCATAATAGTAGCCTTGGCAATAGTAGAAAGATTCATGCCCGGGCAGCATGTTACCGTTGGCGTCTAGCAACCCCGAGTGGTGTATGTATTCGTTTATGTATTGTTTTGCCTGATGTAAGTTGCCTTTCTTTAAATAATCCATTATCAGATAAAAAAGTGAGCCGGCCGCATATCGTTCCTGCCCCAGTTTCTTGTACTTGACATAGGCAGCCTTGGCAATCCTTCGCGCCGTGTCGTGCTGGTTCATAATGGCATAGGAGTAGCCCATTTTCTCAAAAGCCTCGGCGGCCATGAGGGTATCGCCACACATCATTGCCAGCTTTATCGTTTTATGCCATACTCCTATTGCTCTCTGCGGAAGGCGCTGGTCATGAAAGAGAGACGCAATTTGTGCATATATCCTGCTTGCTTGGCGCACATCATTGATGTTTGTTGTGTCCAACTTGCTCACCGCGTCAAGATAATACTTCAAAGCCATAGGACTGTTGCCCCTGTCCCTATACACGCTTCCCATCACGTAATTGGCTGCCATCATGTCGCCGGCCGTGCCATGACTTTGATAATAGGCCAATACTTCCGGCAGGTTTTGCAACGTATCCATCATCACGTAAGCCTTGTTCATGGCCTCTGCACGAAGCAGGTAATACTTCATTCGGTATTTCTTACTATAGCTGCCCACGTCACTCTGATTCTTGTTCAGCAGGGCGAGAGAAGAGTCGGGCCTGTCCTCCATCAGCTTTTCGGCTTCTGAAAGCACCTCTGGTTCGGACGAGAAGGTGCAAGACACAACGCTTAAGATGAATAGTAAATAGAGTATTACTTTCATATCATTACAAATGATGCTGCAAAGATATAACAATTATTTTTGAGACGTGAGAAGATTTTATGATTTTTGTACACCGGCAAAAGGTTTTGTCACCTTAGAACTTGCTAAGGTGACAGTGATTTACACTATGTGGCACTAAACTAGAGGACGGCCTTTGCCGACTATTATGAACGTTTGTGCCCTAAAATACTAGATAGCCACAATAGGTATTATCTGAAGTTTCAAACTTAATGAGATAAGTACCTTCAGGAAGCTGTGGTATCGTCACACATGTAACACCATCTGTCAGGTTAGCTGAATAGATCACCTCACCATCAGCTTCATTTGTTAAGGTTAATTGGCATGGGGCCAAACCGTCAGAGAAAGACAACTGGCCGGGAACGTAATAAGCGGTGAGCGAGGACTCCGAAGGCATCCTGTGTATCGGAATAGACGGATGTTGGGGATCAATAATGTAAGTTTGTAACGGAATAGGTATGGGCTGGGGCATCTGTTGTTGTGCATGGGCACTCACTGTAAATGCCAGGAATGCCGATAAGAGCCAAATTTTTAATTTCATAATTATTATAAGTTTGTTGACCAAAGGCAAAATTAATATGAAAAATTAAAAATTACAAGTTTTTCTTAATGATAAGGGTCTTGAGAAAGTGAGTTTGAACAATAGAAAAGTATTGATAATAAGAGCATTAAAGTAAATAGTACATTTAGTACACTGACAGCTAAACACACGCAATAATTGGCTTGAAACACAAGTATCAGAATGTTTTGGACATATCGTGGAACTAGAAAAACATGCGATAAGCATCCATTTTATAGCTCAGCAAGCGGATAACACCCACTGCTTGGTGTAGTCCTTTGTGATTGTCCGCTATAGGAGGGACACCGTCTTGGTGTCCACACATCATCGAGCACCCATAAGCCACACCCTAACGTAGGGACGCTCGTTCGAGTGTCCGCTCAGCGAAAAATAAGGAGGATATGCGCATCAAAGATGCTAGTCAACCCCTCTAGGGCAGATACACCGATAGTTACAAGCAAAGTTACTCATTGATGTGAGGTTGCTGTACAAGGATGCGGACGGCCACAAAGGGCCGCACCCTGCAGCGGATAAAAAACACGTTTTCAGAAGTTTTTGGCAAAAACCTATTCCACCCATTCCACCCAAATTACAACTCGCTAATTATCAAACAGATACATAACTGATTGCAACATAACACATTCCACCCACATCCCACCCACCGAATTATCGGGTTTAAGGCTTATAGTTCTAGCTATCAGGCATTTCTCTCTAAAAATGACATTTGTAAGCTTCATCCACATTAACATTTCTTTACTCGTCATTGGCTTTCGAGGCATCTCTCTAGGCATAGTCAGGCAGGGTGCAAGACCCATGCTTTTGGCTTGCAAAAGCGGTCGGTTTACAAGCTAAAACAGGCGCTTTCAGAGAGTAAAATGGGTGTTTTTGCAAAACGGTTCCTGGCATATTTATCAACGCACTATGTATCAACAGGTTAACAAAACGAAGAAAAAGGACAATGAAGTCGGGCGGGAAAACTCTGCCAACATCTTCATGCCATCACCATTAAGCCAAAGATTGAGAGTCGCAAAGAAAGGCCAAACACTGACACATAAAAAAAGAAGCTGCCTATGGATGGGCAACTTCCTTTAGATCTTGTTTTTAGCAGAAGCCAGGAGCTTACTTGGCAGGCTCTGCACTTGCGGTTCTCTTCTCCTTGATACGTGCAGCCTTACCGGTGAGCTTGCGCAGATAGTAAAGCTTAGCGCGGCGAACCTTGCCTCGCTTGTTCACTTCGATAGAGTCGATGTTAGGAGACTCCATCGGGAAGATACGCTCTACACCTACCGTACCAGACATCTTGCGAACGGTGAAGCGCTTCTTGGTGCCTTCGCCGCTAATCTTGATAACTACGCCACGATAGAGCTGAATACGCTGTTTGTTGCCCTCGATAATCTTGTAAGCCACGGTAATGGTGTCACCTGACTTGAAACTGGGGTGCTGTTTGCCGGTAGCGAAAGCTTCTTCTGCTACTTTAATTAAGTCCATTTTATTACTTATTTTGTTTGTTAATGTCCCGACGCAACGTAGGCCATGACTCTTCCATTCCCAGCGGTTACGCCTAAAGCGGTGCAAAGTTACCACTTTTCGGGCGTATAGCCATCAAAAGGCGCTTTGGCACTGGCAATTTTTAACTTTATTTTGCAACACAAAGTCCCTCTGACCTCATTAGCCGTTTCGGTTACTCCGTTTTTTTTGACTAACTTTGCACGCAGAAAATCATATTGAAATGAAACAAAACGTCATTCTCTTTTCATGTGCCCTGACTGCTGCCACCCTTCTTGGCGGATGCAGTTACAGGTATATGGGTGTAAGCCAACGGTCGCGCATCGTGATAGACAGCCGATATGACGCGCACCCCGACGCGCAGGCGGCCACCTTCATGAAGCCCTATAAGGCACGCGTAGACTCACTCATGGGGCCCGTTGTGGGCAAGGTGGCTCGCAATCTGAACGCTTATCAGCCCGAGAGCGAGCTCTCTAATCTGCTGTCTGATATTATGGTATGGGGCGGCAAGCTGTATGGTGAGAAGCCCGACTTTGGTGTTTACAACATGGGGGGCATACGTGCCTCGCTCATCAAGGGCAACGTTACTTACGGCGACATACTCGACGTGGCTCCCTTTGAGAACAAAATATGTTTTCTGACGCTCAACGGCACCCAGGTGTTGCAGCTCTTCAGAGAGATGGCCGCACAAGGAGGCCAAGGCCGGAGCCACAGTGTGAGGCTCGTGATGACGCACGACGGCAAACTCGTATCAGCCAAGATAAATGGTGCTGACGTCGATCCTGAACGCGACTACCGCATAGCTACCATAGACTATGTGGCTCAGGGCAACGACAAGATGAACGCCTTCAAGCTGAAACGCGACCTGGTGTCGCCCCAGGACGAGAGCAACAACGCCAGAAACATCATCGTGAAATACTTTAAGGAGCAGACGGCCAAAGGACAGACCGTTGACGCGCAGGTGGAAGGAAGAATAAAAATAGAGTAAGGTATGAAGAAAACAGTAATAGCAACGGCACTTTTTGTCGTGCTCATGTCCGGCTGCACGGGCACCAAGACGCTCACCGTGCTGCACACCAACGACACACACAGCCAGATATATCCGCTCAGCCCGGCCCTTGCCGACACCATGAAGGCAGGAAGGGCGGGCTTCTTGCGGCGCATTGCCATGCTCAAGGAAGAACGGAAGAAGGACAAAGACTTGCTGCTGTTCGACAGCGGCGACTTCTCGCAGGGCTCACCCTACTACACCCTCTATAAAGGTGACGTAGAGGCAAACCTGATGAACATGATGCACTATGACGCCGGAACGATAGGCAATCATGAGTTCGACTTCGGTCTGGACAATATGGCCAGGGTGTTTGGTATGCTCAACTTCCCCATTGTGTGCGCCAATTACGACTTCACGGGCACTCCCCTCAAGGGCATCGTCAAGCCATGGGCCATCATCCGCCGCAAGCATCTGCGCATCGGAGTGTTCGGACTCTCACCCCAGCCAGACGGACTGATAGACCACAAAAACTATGAGCCCATGAAGTATCTGGACCCTATAGCCTCAGCGCAAAAAGCAGTTGATGAGCTGAAACGCCAAAAATGCGATGTGATAATATGTATCTCACACTTGGGATGGGAAGAAAAAGGCATGGGCGACCAAATGCTTATCAGCCATACAAGAGGCATCGACTTGGTGCTGGGCGGACATTCGCACTCCTATTTCAAGCAACTGAAATACGTGAAGAACCTGAACGGGCAGGAAATACCCGTAGATCAGAACGGAAAGCACGGCATATTTATAGGCAAGATGAGTCTGCTCTTCTCACGCCATGCGGCACATCCGCAGCACAGGGCGCAATGACACGCCCCGCTACTACTCGAAATAAAAAGTAAGGGCTATAATCTTGGCATGCGCCTCGCTCACCGACATGGCGTAAGGACGCAGGTTGGCGTCGCGCATGTTGCTGCCATGCTTGGTGTCAAGGCAGTTGCTCAGACCGTACATAAACTTCAGTTCGGGCCTCAGCTTGAAGTAAGGCAGATAGAAATCGCACCCCACGCCAATCTCCAAAAAGGTGTCTGTGCCCTTGAGCTTGATAATGTCATCGTCCTTACCCGACAAGTTGAGCATGGGATTGATGCCAGCCACCACATAAGGCCGGTGATTGTTGAAACGCGGAGCGGCCGCTATCAGGTCGAAGGCACACGACACATAGGCCGTCTTCAACTCCTGCCGCTGCTCTGTGGGCTGCCCGTTGGCATCGGGCACGCTGAGGTTATGAAAGGTGAGATGCCTGGTGCCGAAGAACAAGGCAGGCGCTATGCGCAGCTGAAACGTCTGCGAGAGACGCGCCTCGCCCAGCACGCCCACGGTGAACCCGGGGTCCCAGCGGTCTTGGTCTACGGTCACGGTGCGCTCTGCGGTGCTTCCATCCTCCATGACATACTGCTTCGGACCCACGTTAAGCAACTCAATGTCTTGCAAATGAGCACCGACAAGCACGCCAAAATGAAAGCGGCGCAAGTCGGTATAGGGCCTGTTTTCCACCTTACGCTCTTGTGCTGACACCGGCAACAAGGCGGTAAGGGCAAGAGCAATCATGCATAGCGTTCTTTTCATACGTAAGTTATAACGCACTGTCTTCATGAATATTGTGCCCTAGCCTATTTCGAAAGCGTCTAAATACAAAATATTTCTCTCTAATTATTTTTAGGTATTCAAAAAAAATCTTTATCTTTGCAGCGTACAAAAGTAGGTATCAAAACAAACTTTGACAACCGTACAAAAACATTATTAATATAAAAACAAGATTTAACTATGGCTTACGTAATTGGTGAAGATTGTATCGCTTGCGGTACATGTATCGATGAGTGTCCTTCTGGAGCAATCTCTGCAGGAGATGATCGTTATCATATCGATCCCGATGTGTGCACAGAATGTGGAACATGCGCAGATGTGTGCCCCAACGAGGCAATCAGCTTAGACAAGTAATAGACACGCACTTGTTACAGATTTAAATTCAACGAGGCGGCCCTCAACAGGGCCGCTTTCTTGTTTTTTATACAGCCCCACCACCCTTTTCAAGGCTTTTGCTTGCAACAATGGCAAAAGTTGGCTATCTTTGCAAGGAATAACTTAAAAACCATATCGCCATGAAGAAATCATCACTGATAGCTCTCTGTCTGGCCTGCACGGTCACGGCACAGGCAAAAGACTATGTCATAACCCATTATGGTGCCATTGCCGACACCACCCAGCTCAGCACAAACGCCATACAGCAGGCCATAGACCAATGCCATAGCGACGGCGGAGGAAGGGTGGTTATACCCAAAGGCAACTTCAAGACAGGCACCATCATCCTGAAAAGCAAGGTAGACTTGCATCTGGATGAGGGGGCTACGCTATATGGCAGTACAGACATAAAAGACTATAAGAAGCTCAAACCCAGTTATGTGTCACTGCGCACACAGAAAGAAACCATACAACTGATATATGCCAACCAAGCCAGTGATGTTTCTATAACGGGCAAAGGATGTATAGACGGACAGGGAAAGGGCTTCCCGAAATTGTCTTGGAACGATGAAGGCATTACACGCCCCCACCTCATCAGGTTCATAGAGTGCCGGCAACTGAACATCAAAGACGTGACGCTGAGAAACTCAGGATGCTGGATGCAGCACTATCTGGCCTGCGACAACGTGAGCATCAACGGCATAAAAGTATACAACCGCAACAACTATAACAACGACGCGCTAGACCTGGACGGATGTCACAACGTTGAAGTAACCAACATGACGGCCGACAGTGACGACGACGGCATCACGCTGAAGAGCACTTCTCCACGGCTGTGCGAAAACATTATTGTGAAAAACTGCCAGGTGAGCAGCCACTGCAACGCTGTAAAACTGGGCACGGAGAGCAACGGAGGGTTTAAGAACATCCATATCAGCAACATCACCATCCGGCCGAGCGACGACCAGAGCACGCTCTTCTTCGGCAAGAGCAGAGGCATATCGGCCATCTCGGTTGAGATGGTTGACGGCGGCAAACTGTCGGACGTGGTTATAAGCAACATACATGCAACGGGCACGGAGAGCCCTATCTTCGTCAGGCTGGGCAACAGGGCACGAGGCTACTACGAGGGTCAAAAGATAGAAAATGTGGGCACGCTGAGCAACGTAACCCTCTCTGACATCACCGTTAACGATGCCGGGACTACGGGATGCTCCATCACCGGACTGCCGGGCCACCCCGTAAGCGATATCATTCTGCGCAACATCAGCATCACGCACCCAGGCGGTTGCTCCGCCACACCGGTGCCGACAGACGAGAAGGAGAAAGATTATCCGGAGGCTACCATGTGGGGCACGCTGCCCGCCAAGGGTTTCTTTGTTCGCCATGCACGCAACGTGAAGTTCAAAAATGTGAGCATCAAGACACAGAATCCAGACGAAAGGCCGGAGTATGTCTTGATAGATGACAAGTAAAAGCAGGCAGAAAGCGACATTTATTTAGTTTTTCTTGCACATTCAAGACATTTTGCTTAAATTTGCCAACACAACCATTAAACTAACAAAATGCTGACAATAAAATAGCAAGATTTCAGGTTCACCCCTTCTGCCCGGACAAAGAACCACTCAAGGCACATACTTTGGTGAAGCCGAAACATACAAGAAAAACAATAATCTTATACCATTAAGGCCCCGGCATACCAATGGCCATGGTATGTACGGGGCCAAAATTCTTTAATGGAGCTTCTTTTCTGGCTCGTCCTCATAGTTGAGCTGAGCATCACTTGTGCCGTGCAAGGCTTGCTGAAGGTCGCTCCACGACTGAAAGCCGGCAAAGAGTGCCAATCTGTCGAGCGACGGTTTGTGCCGCTTCATAGGCTTTTCAAGCACATTCCATAAACGCTTCAACGACCTCACCTCGAGATTGATGCCATACGAGAGCAGCCGTTTAGACAACTTCTCAAAATCTTCCTGGGCACCTTTCATCTCTGTCCAACGATGCCCAAACTTCTCTATCAGAAGCTTTAAATCTTTTTTCATAACTACAAATCTTCCCTAACTAGGATGCAAATATAAGCATTTTTGGCATACGATGAACTTTATTTGCAAGAAAAATAGTATATTTGCAATCGAAATTTTACATATATTCCAGTATTCAGCAAAATGAAAGAATTAGCTCTTAAGTACGGATGCAATCCCAACCAGAAGCCTTCCAGAATATATATGGAGGAAGGCGAGCTTCCTATTGAAGTGTTAAACGGCAGGCCAGGCTACATCAACTTCCTTGATGCGCTCAACTCCTGGCAGCTCGTAAAGGAACTGAAAGAGGCCACAGGCATGCCTGCTGCGGCTTCGTTCAAGCATGTCAGCCCCGCAGGTGCCGCCATAGGCCTGCCCCTGAGCGACACTCTGAAGAAGATTTACTTTGTAGACGATATAGACTTTGAGCTCACTCCGCTGGCTAATGCCTACGCCAGGGCGCGTGGAGCCGACCGTATGTGCTCTTACGGAGACTTCTGCGCGCTCAGCGACACATGCGACGAGGCAACGGCAAAGCTCATCAAGCGCGAGGTGAGCGACGGTGTCATCGCCCCGGACTATACACCCGAGGCACTCAACATCCTGAAGTCAAAGCGCAAGGGCACCTACAACATCATCAAGATAGACCCCAACTATAAGCCCAACCCCATTGAGCACAAGCAAGTGTTTGGCATTACCTTTGAGCAAGGACGCAATGAGGTGAAGCTCAACGACCCGCAGATATACGCCAACCGCCCCACCAAGAACAAAGAAATACCGGCCGAGGCACTGCGCAACCTGATGATTTCGCAAATCGTTCTGAAATACACGCAAAGCAATTCTGTTTGCTACGTGAAAGACGGACAGGCCATTGGCATCGGCGCAGGGCAGCAGAGCCGCATCCACTGCACGCGTCTGGCTGGCAATAAAGCCGATGAGTGGTGGCTCAGGCAGAGCCCCAAAGTGCTCAACCTGCCCTTCAAGGAGCACATTCGCCGTGCCGACCGCGACAATACCATCAACGTGTATCTCTCAGAAGAGTATGAAGATGTGCTGAGAGAGGGCACCTGGCAGCAGTTCTTCACAGAGAAGCCGGAGCCGTTCACACGTCCTGAGCAGAAGGAATGGATAGCCAAGAACACCGATGTGGCACTTGGCTCGGATGCCTTCTTCCCCTTTGGCGACAACATAGAGCGTGCCCACAAGAGCGGCGTGCGCTATATAGCACAGGCCGGAGGCTCTATACGCGATGACAATGTAATTGAGACATGCGACAAGTATGGCATAGCCATGGCCATGACAGGCATCAGACTGTTCCATCACTAATCGTTATGAACATACCTCACGCACCTCTTGCCGCAGGAACTTCACCCACGCTCCTGCGGCAGATGGGCGCGAAGCCTGCCGTGACAATACGATGACGAGCCACAGACGGGATTTACAGAACCTTATATCTCATTTTTTAACCCTCTTATGTACGGATGTAGAGCTGGAATATTGAATTTAGACCCACTAAATGCCGTAATATGAGACATCAATAAGCGAACATGAGCGAAATAGACGAAATCATTGAGACGGGCATAGTCTTCAAAGGTGCCCAGAAAAACAACAACACCGGTGATGGCAAAGTAAAGACAAAGGCCAAGAAAAAGAAATACATCACCGGCGCGCATGGCTCAGGCAGCGCACGCCAAAAGGCCAAATACCGAGAGCAAAGGGCCAACAGAAAGTCACAGAGGAGCAAGAAGTAGAGCATTAGAAAATGCGTCTGCCTCCGCTCTGGCTGCTGTCTGAGCAACCTTCTTTGTGATGGCTGCATAAGCACAGGGCCCTGCCTCAGTGCCGGATGTAATATGCCGGATGCTGCGATATATCTAAAAAAAGCACCTTAAATCTTGGTTTTATAACCTATATAACTTTACCTTACGCAAAAACACCTTTAAGCAAGGCAATCAGCACAACACTGCCGCTTACCCAACAACAACTTTTCTATATGGGCTATTAGCTGGCAATCAACTTTCTGACAACAGTTATGCGAAAAAAAACTTTCTCTATCCTTATAGCCATCTTGGCAAGTGGCCTCTGCATAGGCACATGGGGGCAACCAATGGGCGGGCAGGCATCATCCTCAACAAGACCTAAAACAAAGGGGCATTACGCTCAGCGCCTGTACAAGACTCTCGAAAACAACTTCTCACATCCACACGATTCCGTCAGAACAAAGGTATGGTGGTTTCATGGCGAAACAGTTACGACGAAGGAAGGCATTGATGCCGACCTCAAGGCATTCAAGGAGAAAGGCGTAGGAGGAGTTGTCTTTTACGATCAGGTACACGGTTCCGCTGTGGGAGCATATCCTTCTATGTCAGCCATGTGGTGGGAAATGCTGAAATATGCCGCCAAGAGAGCCAAGCAGTCAGGCCTCTCTTTCGAAGTTGCGGCAAGCAATGGCTACGTTGCCGGCGGCCCCTGGATAACAGAAGACCTGGGTATGCAGCAGCTGGTCATGGCAGACACGCTGGTCACTGTGACTGGCAAGAAGCAGATAACCGTAAACTTGGGCAAATCAGCAAAAGGCTTTCATGACATAGCCACCCTCTTATTCCCCGACAGTATGCAGTATCAAGACATCTGGCTGCTGCATGGCTCACGTAAAGTGACAGACAACAAGGAGTTCACCGTGACGTATGACGCAGGTAAGAATATAGACATCTGCACCATTTCATACTGCTGCAAACCACGCGGCAAAGGGTCTATGGGCTCTATGAACATTCCGGGAAAGCCACAAGAACGTTATTTCGGGGCTGGCTACGTGGATTTGCCGCCTATAGGCAATTTGGGATACAGCAACGACGGGAAGGTCTGGACTTCGGCAACCCCATTGCAAGGCATAGAAAACGTTATTGGTTACAAGTCTAAGGAGCGCACCATCAACTTTCCGAAAGTGTCTGGACGCTACTTCCGAGTGAGACTCCATGACTGGCTAGACCCCGGCAAGGCCTTTCCGCAACTAGAAATTAGCGACCTGCGCATTGGCAGCAGAGACAAGATAAACAACTGGGAAGTGAAGAGCGG
>ENA-OOXY01001047-OOXY01001047.1-human-gut-metagenome-genome-assembly--contig:-NODE-1047-length-20624-cov-6.202975_pt1 | contig 20624 bp, 10 predicted proteins | sample MGYA00241593_ERZ501355 | MGnify/ENA primary metagenome ERZ501355 (study PRJEB25962, sample SAMEA2042739) | human gut metagenome | biome: human gut; feature: human-associated habitat; material: faeces... | reverse complement strand
ATTATTCAGGCAGAAGCAGAGAGAGAATCTGCGTAAGTAATATGAAAAATATCCACGCACCCCCTTGACAAAAGCTTTCAGAAGATTCTCTGCTCTCTGCAATGGAACGGGCCGGAGCAGAGGATATGGGGGATGATGTGGAGCGAAAAGGTCTTGGCACACCTGCCACCAGGGCAGACATTATTGAGAAGTTGGTCAAGGACGGTTTCGTGAAGCGTGAGAAAAAGCAGATGATACCAACGGAGGACGGCATGAAGCTGATTACGGTGCTTCCGGATGTGGTAAAGTCCCCGAAACTTACAGCCGATTGGGAAAATGCCCTTACCCTTGTGTCAAAGGGCGAATATTCCATGCAGGAATTTATGGATGGTATTGAGAACATGGTGCGTGATCTGGTGCAGACCTACCACAGCATCAGCGAGGAACAGAAGTCCATGTTTGGAGCCGGGACACAGGAAGCACTTGGCAAATGCCCGAAATGTGGTGGCGAAGTGGTAAAGGGAAAATTCGGAGCTTACTGCAAGAATAAATGCGGCATGAATGTTGGCAGGGCAATGGGAGCCGTACTTTCAGACAGTCAGATAAAAAGTATGCTGGAGGGAAAAAAGACTCTTGTAAAAGGACTGAAAGGGAAGAAAGGCAGCTATGATGCGTATCTTATCCCAGAGGGGATTGAAGATTATTCCTATATGAAAGACGGGAAGGAAATCAAAGGATCACAGTATAAGGTCAAGATGGAGTTCCCTAAAAAGAAAAAATAAAGAATTACCGCAGTTAATGTAGGGCATACGGAATTATCTGTATGTCCTTATATTTTCAAGAAATTGGAGGATTTGAACATGAGTAAAGAAATGGAAAAAGAAATCACAGTGACAAATAAGAGTGATATGAAAAAGCGTTACCAGATGTATGCGGATGCAGCATTAAAGTTGACAAAAAAAGTCGAGAGTAAGAAGGGAGAAAGAATGTAATGGAATATAAGAATTTTTTAGAACAGGTAAAAGAGCAGATAAAGGATTTTCTTCCGGAGAAATTTGCGGATGCTGATGTAATAGTAAATCAGGTTGTTAAGAATAATGACTGTGTATTAGATGGACTGATTATAAAGACAGAGGAAAGCAATATGGCTCCAACCATTTATCTGAACCCTTATTTTGAGCAGATAAACGATGGTGCCGAGTTTGGAGACGTGCTTTCTATGATTGCAGCTACATATGAGAAACATTATATTGACCATGATATGGATGTTTCGGCAGTAACGGATTACGAGCGTATCAAGGATAAAATTGTATGTAAGCTCATAAATGGGGAAGCCAACGAACAGTTTCTGCAGGACAAGCCACATACACAGATAGAGGATCTGGCGGTGGTATATCAGATTTTGATGAATCAGGATGAAAACGGAACTGCAACCATTACCATATCTGATAATCTTCTGGAGGGATACGGAATTACACCGGAGGAACTACATGAACAGGCTCTTGCAAATATGGAATCCTTACAGCCATTCAGCTTTAAGGGGATGAACGAAACTGTTCTTGAAATGTTTGCAGTAGATTTAGCACAGGAACATGGCATAGATATGGAGCAGGCAAGAGAAATGGCGGCGCAGATGCTTCCGGAAGCACCGGATACCATGTATGTGTTGACAAATGATACAAAGGTTAATGGTGCATCAGAAATTTTAAGGGACGATATAAGACAGGAGATTGCAGATAAAATCGGTGATTTTTTCGTGCTTCCGTCATCTATCCATGAAACGCTGATTATCCCTAAAAGTGCCGGTATGGATAGAAAGGAACTGGAGCAGATGGTGCAGGAAGTGAATCAGACACAGGTGTTGCCGGAAGAAAGGCTTTCTGATCATGTGTATGAATATGATGCCAAAGAACATGAACTGTTCCGTAGCGACAGGGCAGGGGAACGTGAGAAGCAGAAAGAAAAAGTGAGAGAGAATAAACAGGAACGCCCGTCTTTAAAGAGCAGGCTTGCCGAGAAGCAGAATACAGTTGCTAAAATGGATGAGGGACGTAAGCAGCATTCTTCAGAAAAGAAGATAGAAGCTACTATATAGAAAAATAATTTGAAACACAGGGCATACGGAATTATCTGTATGTCCTTAAATTTTATGAAAAAACGGAGGATAGTATCGTGAATGAAGTAATCGAAAACAATGGAGCAAATAACGTAGAAGTAGAAGAAGGTACACTTGCAGCAAAGGCTGAGGAAACGAAAGCGGAGAAATTTATCCGTCTTGGAGAGTACCGCATGAATAAGGCGATAGATGCGATTGGCAGACTGGAGCATCTTGCCAACAAATCAGTTTATGAATACACACCGGAGCAGGTGGAAGCCATGTTCTCTACGCTGGAGTTACGGGTGGCAGATGTAAAAGCAAAATTTACGATAACGAAAACAAGGGAAAATGCAACTTTTTCCTTTGGGACAAAGGCAGAGTAGGACGCATAAGGCGGTGAGTTTCTCACCGTCATTTTAGGAGGAAAGTCGATGATAACAAAATACCAGATGATCTCCATAATGGCGGAGGAAACCGCCAGAGAGATTGCAAAAAATGAACAGGCATGGACAAGCTATCTGACCACGGCTGCGAGGTTATACAAATATCCTTTTAATGAGCAGATGTTAATCTATGCTCAAAGACCGGATGCGTCTGCCTGTGCTTCTCTTGAAACATGGAATGAGAAAATGAATTGCTGGGTCAACCGTGGGGCAAAGGGTATCGCACTCATTGATACGGAGAGTGAACGTCCCAGATTAAAATATGTCTTTGATGTATCAGATGTTCATAAAGCAAGAAGAATCGGGCGTGACCCTTATCTGTGGGAGCTTCAGGAGGAACATAAAAATGCTGTTATGGAACAGCTTGAAAAAACTTATGGGAAAACGGACAGCACACTGCCATTTGAAAACAGGATAATAGAACTGTCTGCCAGGATTGCCGGAGATTATTATGAGGAGCTTCTTCCGGAAATTTCCTATGTAAAAGAAGGGAGCTTTCTTGAAGATTTAGACGAATTTAATGTTGGAATCAGGCTTCTGGAGACGTTATCCGCAAGTATCGCATACACGCTTTTATCCCGCTGTGGTGCGGATATGGAGATATGGAAGGATGAACTTGATTTCAGCTATATCAGTGATTTCAGCACAATGGATACACTTTCTGTTCTCGGAACCGCCACTACGGAAATGTGTAAACCAGTGCTGATGGAAATTGGAAGAACCATTGCAGCCCATGACCGACAAATTGCCCGAAATAAGGCAAAAAACAAGGTAAATGGGGAACAGTATGAAAGCCTTGAGAAAAATGCCAAAAAAGAGCTTGCAAATGAGTCTGAGCCACGCTATAATGCGTTAAAGCATGAAAGTAAAAATGAAGCAAATAAAATGGAAACGGAGGAAACAGCATATGAAACTGACATACGAGAAGAACGGGGATTATCTGATACCGAACCTGATGCCGAACGAGAAGCCGCAGGGGACACTTACGAAGTACGGTCTGATGAGGAAGAACTTTCTGAAGGAACACAGGAAAGGAAATTATCAGGGAATGATTCTGAAAGGAACTCTGAAAGAGCATTGTCTGGAGACACAGGAGCAGGCAGAGCAGAGAATGGAAATGCTGACCGGACAGATGGCGCAGAAAGAGGGAGTGAACGAGGAAATGAAAGCAGCCGATCAGATGAGCTGGGTAGCGAAGATGAACAACATCAGACAGTCAGCGGAGGAAATCGTGCTGAAGGAGCTGATTTACATTTAGACAGCAGAATAGAACAGAATGAGGAACAACCGGAGCCGGATAGTGGAAGTAATTCATTATCCGGTTCTTTTTTGGATAATGCACAAGAGGAAGATTTTACTGACCTTAAAAAAGGTATCTTGTGCTTTGATAAACACTTCGTTCATAAAAGACCGGAGATAGCAGGCTATTTCCAGATGGAGCAGGATGCAAGACTCCAGACGGACTATCTGAAAAATTCTTTCCGTATGGAGGAGTTTACAGAGCTGTATATAGGAGAAACAAGGGCAGGGTATCGTGCCGATGAAGATGGACTTACCATGTGGAAAGGGAATTATCTCACCCGTGAAGCGGAAACGAGAATCTCATGGGAAGATGCCAGATTTCTTGTTAATTCTTATATAGAGGACGGGGGGTATCTTCTTCCAGGAGAAGTGGCAGAGCAGATTGATACGGATGGAATGTATAAACAGCTTGACCTTTTTTCCATGTTTTCGGAGCAGGTAGGAAATATTGCCATGAAACAGGCAGAGGAAACCAGTATAGTACCACCATCTACTCAAATACCGCAGGAACAGATTGACACGATCCTCAGAAGCGGTGGAGGAAAGGAAAACAGTAGAAAACGTATCTATGCCAAGTATCAGCAGGGAAAGACGCCGGAAGAAATGGCGGTTTTTCTTAAAAAGGAATACGGTACTACCGGAAAAGGTTTTGAATTTGACGGAAAACAGGTATCGGTATGGTTTGATGAGCAGGGAATGAGCATCGGACATGGGACATCTGCGTTGGAATATCCTGTAGCTACCATGAGTTGGCAGGAGGTAGAAAAGGAAATACGTTCACAGGTGGAAAATGGCACTTACATGGGAGCAAATGAAGCCTATCTCGTGGATGAAAGCGAACGTGATCGTCTTGCAAATCATATTTTTTTCTTTTTCCGTGACGGTATTGGAGAAATGCCGGAGGAGCTGGGGCTGAAACTTAGTAATTATCCGGATGCTCATTCCAGACTGGTGGAATTATTATCCGCGCCAGAAGGAGTGGAACTTGTTGCATCAGATATGGACAAAGCATTACAGCAGATTGAAAGCGGAGAGAAGGAATTTCGTTTTCGTTCCATAATATCAAAGGAGGAGCTTAGAGCAGAACTTGATAATCTGCTTTTGGAAAAGCAAACCTTTCCTACTGCTGATAATGTGGAGATTAAGAAAGAGGATTTTATCACACAGGATGAGATAGACCACAGGCTTGGAAGGGGAAGCGGGTTTGCACATGGCTCTTTCCGAATCTATGATTATTTTAAGGAAGGTCATGATAGTAAGGAGGCAGTTGCTTTCCTTAAAAACGAATATGGAACAGGAGGCAGTTCTCCGGCACTTGTTGGAACTGACAGAAGTAATGAAAATCATGATGCAAAGGGTATCAAGTTGGAGAAAGGCAGTATCATGGAGCCTTACACAGAGGTACTTTTATCATGGAATGTAGTAGAAAAGCGTATCCGGAAACTGATTGAGGAGGATAGGTATTTATCTCCAGAAGGGAAAGAAGCCTATGCTGCGTATAAAGAAGATGAAGCCAGAAAGGCTATGCAGAAAGCACAGGAGAAAATGGAACGTGACACAAAAGTTTCCTGCAAAGAAGCAATAGAAAAAGCGATTGCGGAGAAGTTTGACGGATACAGACTGCCAAAGGAAACTGCGGAAGATGTTATTCGTGAATATAGAAGCGAAAGAGTTGCGTATGTGCTTGCAAATACGGTTATGCATCTTAGTCGTGATGGCAGATTTTCACTGGATAACAAGGAATGGGCAAAGGAAGTCGAGCCGTATGCCATGATTGAAAACAGGGATTTGATTGTGACTTCCCATCCTGCCGTATTAAACGGATTTATCAACCAGACAAGAAGATATATTGAGCATGAGAAGGAACTTGCAGCACAAGCGGCAGAAGAAAACACTGTTACCATTGACGGACAGAACTGCATACAGGTTGATGAATGGAAGTCTGGGGAGGACACCTATCTGTTGGGCAACGCCACAGAGGATAGTGGGTTTTATTATGCAGAGGTAAATGGAGATACCCATATAGAATATGACCATAAGCCGGACAGGGCAGAGATTGAAGAAGATTATCTGAACATCATGGCAGAGAGGGATATTGACCGCCATGAAGCAGAAGTTTTTGCACGATTTGAGGGCAGTGATGATAGTCTGGAGCAGCCTTTGGTGGCAGAAGTTGTGCAGAACACATCTGGACAGGATGTCCAAAAGTCAGAACCACAGATTGACAGATCAAATGCAGTCAATTTCCGTATTACGGATGATGCTCTTGGCATTGGCGGGGCAAAGGAAAAATTCAGAAGGAATGTGGAAGCAATCCGCACGTTGGAGCAGATAGAAAGTGAAAGCCGTCTTGCAACACCGGAGGAACAAAAGATTTTATCACAGTATGTCGGCTGGGGCGGTTTGGCAGATGCCTTTGATGAAAGTAAAAGTGCCTGGGCGGGAGAATACCGGGAATTGAAGGAACTGTTATCGGATGCGGAGTATGCTTCCGCAAGGGAGAGTACCTTAAATGCCCACTATACAAGCCCTGTGATTATACGTAGTATTTATGAAGTACTGGAGAACATGGGCTTTGAAAAAGGAAATGTTTTAGAGCCGGCAATGGGTATCGGAAATTTCTTTGGTATGCTGCCGGAGAAGATGCAGGAAAGCAGACTTTATGGAGTGGAGCTTGATGGGATTACCGGAAGGATAGCAAAGCAGCTTTATCCGAAAGCGGATATCAAAATCACAGGTTTTGAAAAAACGGATTATCCCAATGATTTCTTTGATGCTGCAATCGGAAATGTGCCATTCGGACAGTACAAGGTAGCCGATAAACAGTATGATAAAAACAATTTCCTGATCCATGATTATTTTTTTGCAAAGACATTGGATAAGGTTCGTCCCGGTGGTGTGGTTGCCTTTGTTACTTCTAAAGGAACTATGGATAAGAAAAGCCAGGAGGTCAGAAAGTATCTTGCACAGAGGGCAGAGCTTCTCGGTGCAGTCAGGCTTCCTAATACGGCATTTAAGGAAAATGCAGGAACAGAAGTTACTTCCGATATTCTATTTTTAAAGAAACGTGACCGTGTGATGGATTTGGAGTCGGAATGGGTGCATTTGTCAGAAGATGAGAACGGCATTGCCATGAACAGTTATTTTGTTGAACATCCTGAGATGATCGTAGGAAAAATGGAAATGGTCAGCGGACCGTATGGTATGGAAAGTACCTGTATGCCCGATATTACAAGACCATTTGCGGAGCAGTTAAAGGAAGCGGTAAGCCGTATAGATGGGGAGATAGAAGCCGTAGAAATGGATGAACTGGCAGACGAGCTTGCCGATGCCACGATTCCGGCAGACCCGGAGGTAAAGAATTACAGCTACACGCTTGTGGACAATAAGGTATATTACAGGGAAAACTCCATTATGAAGCCTGTGGATATGACGGAAACCATGCAGGAGCGTATTAAAGGGATGGTGGGTATCCGTAACTGTACGCAAGAGCTTATCAATTTGCAGTTGGAAGAATATCCCGATAGCGCAATCAAGGAAAAACAGGCAGAGCTAAATACACTGTATGATGCTTTCTCCAAGAAATTCGGTTTAATCAATTCACAGACCAACAAGAGAGTTTTCAATCAGGACAGCAGTTACTGTCTGCTGTGTTCTCTGGAAAAGCTGGATGATGAGGGCAATTTCAAGGGTAAGGCAGATATGTTCACGAAGCGTACCATTAAGAAAGCGGAAGTTGTTACAAGTGTGGATACAGCAAGTGAAGCACTGGCGGTGTCTTTATCGGAAAAGGCAGGAATAGACCTTGACTATATGGCAGGTCTGCTTATGGACAAAGCTGACTATATGGACAGTGAAAAATATGATAAGATGCTTGGAAAAATCAAGGAGGAGTTAACAGGCATTATCTTTCAAAATCCTGTGACGGACAGATGGGAAACTGCGGATGAGTATTTAAGCGGAAATGTCCGTGATAAGCTGGAAACTGCAAAGGTTTATGCCGAGAACCACCCGGAATATGCCGTAAACGTGCAGGCACTTACACAGGTGCAGCCGAAAGAACTGGATGCTTCCGAGATCGAGGTGCGTATTGGTGCCACATGGATTGAACCGAAATATATCGAGGATTTCATGAGGGATACTTTTGAAACACCACATCATCTGTTTGACCGGAACATTGTGGGTATTCAATATTCCGATGTCACCGGACAATGGAACGTAAAGGGAAAGAATGCGGATTATGGAAATGTCCTTGTAAACGTAACCTATGGAACCAGCCGGAGAAATGCGTACCAGATTTTGGAGGAATCCCTTAATCTGAAGGACAGCCGTGTGTATGACACCATAGAGGAGGATGGCAAGGAAAAGAGAGTCCTGAATAAGAAGGAAACTACCATAGCGAGCCAGAAACAGGAAGCCATAAGGGAAGCATTTAAAGACTGGGTATTTCGAGATCCGGAACGCAGGCAGGTACTTGTGGAAAAATATAACCGTCTTTTCAATTCCACCAGACCGAGGGAATATGATGGTTCACATCTAAAATTCCCCGGTATGACACCGGATATTGAGCTGAAGCCCCACCAGAAAAATGCGGTGGCACATGTGCTTTACGGGGATAATACACTGCTTGCCCATTGCGTGGGAGCAGGAAAGACTTTTGAAATGACAGCAGCGGCTATGGAGAGTAAGCGGCTTGGATTATGCCAGAAATCATTATTTGTCGTACCGAACCACCTTACGGAGCAGTGGGCAAGTGACTTTTTACGATTGTATCCCGGAGCGAATATACTTGCAGCTACAAAGAAAGATTTTGAGCCTGCCAACCGGAAGAAATTCTGTTCCAGAATTGCCACCGGGGATTATGATGCGGTTATTATCGGTCATTCGCAGTTTGAGAAAATCCCGCTTTCACAGGAAAGACAGATTGCCATTATAGAACGCCAGATTGATGAGATTGAACTTGCCATTGAGCAGGCAAAAGCCGACAATGGGGAACGATATACCATCAAGCAGATGGAAAAATCACGGAAGTCTTTGCAGACAAGGCTTGAGAAACTGAACGATACATCAAGGAAGGACAACGTGGTAACTTTTGAGCAGCTTGGTGTGGACAGGCTCTTTGTGGACGAGTCACATAATTATAAAAATCTGTTCCTTTATACGAAAATGAGGAATGTGGCGGGTATCGCACAGTCGGAAGCACAGAAGTCCTCGGATATGTTTGCAAAGTGCCAGTACCTTGACGAGCTGACAGGTGGAAAAGGCGTTACCTTTGCAACAGGTACTCCGATTTCCAACAGTATGACAGAGCTTTATACCAATATGCGATACCTTCAGTATGGTACGCTGCAGAAGCTGGGACTTGGTCATTTTGACAGTTGGGCATCATCCTTTGGCGAAACACAGACCGCCATAGAGCTTGCACCGGAGGGAACCGGATACCGGGCAAAGACGAGGTTTGCGAAATTCTTCAACCTGCCGGAGCTGATTTCGCTTTTTAAGGAGAGTGCAGATATTCAGACGCCGGATATGTTAAAATTGCCTGTGCCGGAGGCAGAGTATGAAAACGTGGTGCTAAAGCCGAGTGAATACCAGCAGGATATGGTGGCGTCGCTTGCGGAACGTGCGGAGGCAGTGCGTGACAGGAGAGTGGACGCAGCGGTTGACAACATGCTCAAGATTACCAACGATGGGAGAAAGTTAGCGTTAGACCAGCGGCTTATCAATGATATGCTTCCGGATAACGAAAATTCAAAAGCGACCACATGTGTCGAAAAAGCATTTGAAATATGGGAGCAGACAAAGGAGCAGAAGTCCACGCAGCTTATTTTCTGCGATTTGTCAACGCCGAAGGGAGATGGCACTTTTAATGTATATGAGGATATCAAAAAGAAACTGATGGAAAAGGGCGTGCCGGAGAATGAAATTGCCTTTATCCATGATGCAAATACGGAGCTTAGGAAAGCGGAGCTGTTCGGAAAAGTAAGAAGCGGACAGGTTCGCTTTTTACTTGGTTCCACGCAGAAAATGGGAGCCGGAACCAACGTGCAGGACAGACTCATCGCATTACATCATCTGGATGTACCGTGGCGTCCTTCTGACATAGAACAGCAGGAGGGGCGTATTTTAAGGCAGGGAAACCTTAATCCGAAAGTAAAGATTTTCCGGTATGTGACGGAAGGAACCTTCGATTCGTACAGTTGGCAGCTTATCGAGAACAAGCAGAAATTTATCGGTCAGATCATGACAAGCAAATCTCCGGTACGAAGCTGTGAGGATGTGGATGAAGCGGCACTTACCTATGCAGAGGTCAAAGCACTTGCAACGGGGAATCCCTACATCAAGGAAAAGATGGACCTGGATATACAGGTATCGAAGCTGAAGCTGATGAAGGCAAACCATACAAGCCAGAAGTACAGGCTGGAGGACAACATCACAAAGCACTACCCACAACAGATAACTATTTTAAAGGAACGTATCAGTGGTATGCAGGCGGATATTCAGACTGCAAAGGAAAATCTTCCGGCAGATAAAGAGCAGTTTACCATGAAAGTCGGGGATAAGCTCTACACAGATAAAAAAGAAGCCGGAACTGCTCTTGTGGAAATGTGCAAAGAGATAAAGAGTGTCAATGCCCCGGCAATGATAGGCGAGTATGCAGGCTTTAAAATGTCTGTATCCTTTGATTCTTTTAATCACAAATTTGTAATGAATGTCAAAGGACAGTTATCTCATAATTTGGAAATAGGTTCTGATCCGCTTGGTAATATCGCCCGTATCAATCATGCACTGGAGTCCATGCCAAAAGAGCTTGCAGAAGCAAAGACCAAACTGGACAATGTGGAGCATCAGCTTGAAACGGCAAAGGTGGAAGTGCAGAAACCTTTTGCACAGGAAGAGGAGCTGGCAGAAAAATTAGACCGTCTGTCTGCCTTAAATGCCCTACTGAATATGGATGAAAAGGGAGATGATGGGATTGGTATGGATGATGATGCATCGGAACAGAACACTTCCGGACAGGATGTCAACCAATCTGCACAGCAGAATGGTTTGAAGCCGGAGAGAAAGGAGAGTGTTGCGGATAAGCCAGTGACAAAAGTGTCATTAAAGGAAAGGTTGGAAGTGATGAAAGAAAGAGTTTCAGTTGGTGGGGTTGATAAAACAGTACATCAGAAAGAAAAGGGAGTTGTTTTATAAAAAGGGCTATTTCTTTTTGAAGTTATATGAAATATAATAGTATTTCAAAGATGTAAATTGAAAAGAAAAATATATGGATATACTGTAAATATCTGAGAATAAAAATAACATTGAATTTGTCAGACACTGTCTGACAAATTCAGAAAGGATATACTATGAACGATTTAGAACAAACGGATATGCTTCAGGTGCTGGTTAATGAGATTGCCGATACTGTTTCTAACGCAAAAAGAGAATTGGCAGAAAAAGTAAATAGTGTGATGACAGAAACTTATTGGACAATCGGAAAATACATTGTTGAATTTGAGCAGGATGGTAATGTGAAAGCAGAATACGGCTCCCGATTATTGACGAAGCTCTCACACCAGTTGACATTGCGATTAGGGAAAGGTTATAGCCGTCCTAACCTTAATAACATGCGTAAATTTTATCTGTGTTATCCAAATTGTCAGACGGTGTCTGACAAATTAACATGGTCGCATATTTGCGAACTGATAAAAATTGATGATGAACTTGAAAGAAGTTTTTATGAAAAAGAATGTTATAAGGAAAAGTGGGATGTAAGAACTCTCAGGAGACAGATGGATTCAGCATTGTTTCTAAGACTGGCTGCGAGCAGGGACAAAGAGGGTGTATTAGCACTTGCCAATGAGGGAATTACTTACAATAAGCCGGAAGATATTGTTAAGGATACTTATACATTGGAATTTTTAGGTATTCCGGAGCAGGAACGATATAGCGAAGAAGATTTAGAACAGAAAATTATTGATAACCTGCAAAGTTTTCTGTTGGAATTGGGTAAGGGGTTTACCTTTGTTGGCAGACAGTATCCATTGACAATCAATAATATACATTATCATGTGGATTTGGTATTTTATCACAGAATTTTGAAATGTTTTGTTTTAATAGATTTGAAGAAAAATTCTGTGCAGCATGCCGATGTTGGGCAGATGAATATGTATATGGGATATTTTGCAAAAGAAGAAAATATGGAAGATGATAATCCACCCATAGGAATCATACTTAGTCATAATAAAGATGAATTACTTGTAGAATATGCAACTTATGGTATGGATAGTAATTTATTCGTTTCAAAATATGAATTGTATTTGCCAGATCGCAGGGAACTGCAAAAATTATTGGATTATATTATGGAACAGGATACGAAAGAAAAAGAGGAATAGTGTAAAAATGATACGGGACATTTAGGTGAATCGTATTTCAATTTAATACAGAACAGTGAAAAAGACAATCAGAAATGGTTGTCTTTTTTGTATGCAAAGAAAGGAAAAAGCATTATGGCAGATGAAAGAACAGAAAAGCAAAAAGTAAAAGAAATCACAGACAAGCTGGAGGAAGGATTAAAAGAACTTTTTGAGAGTGAAAAATACAAGTCCTATCTTTCCACTATGTCCAAGTTTCACAATTACAGTTTTAACAACACGCTTCTGATTGCGATGCAGAAGCCGGAAGCAACGCTTGTAGCCGGATACAAGGCATGGCAGAAGAATTTTGAAAGGCATGTGAATAAGGGAGAGAAAGCAATCCGTATTCTTGCTCCTGCGCCATATAAAATCAAGGAGGAGAGGGACAAGATTGACCCTGTGACCGGGGAAATGACCTTTGATGAGAATGGTATGCCACAGAAAGAGGAAGTAGAAGTTACCATTCCGGCATTCCGTGCAGTATCCGTTTTTGATGTATCGCAGACGGACGGTAAGCCCATACCGGAGTTGGAAGCACTGGAGCTGTTATCTACGGTGGAGGGGTATGAGGACTTTGTAAATGCCCTGATGTTTGTATCCCCGGTTCCGATTGGTTTTGAGGATATACCCGGTGATTCCAAAGGATATTTCCATACAGAGGAAAAGCGGATCGCTATACAGGAGAACATGAGCGAAAGTCAGACCTTAAAGACAATGGTGCATGAGGTAGCACATTCCATGCTGCATAATAAAGAAGTAAATCAGGATATTTTGGCTCCTGCAAAGGACAGAAATACAAAAGAGGTGGAAGCGGAGAGTGTTGCCTATACGGTATGCCAGCACTTTGGAATAGATACTTCGGATTATTCGTTTGGATATATTGCAGGATGGAGCAGTGGGAAAGATATGACAGAACTGAAATCTTCTCTTGATACCATACGCCATACGGCTTCGGAACTGATCATCGGCATTGAAACACAGCTTCAGGAATTGCAGCTCAACCAGGAAATGGAACAGTCACAGAGTAAGGAAAGTCTTTTGCTGATACAGAATGATGTTTTGACAGAGTTCAGCTTAATCAATGTCCGTGGAATGGACAGGCAGGAGCTGATAGAAGTGCTTTCTGTAATGAATGAGGATGATAAATTAAGTATTCCGGCATATCTGGAAAGCAAAGGAGCCTGGACTACGGAACTTGGGAATGAACAGTCAGAGGAAGTGCAGGAGTACCACCTTGATGTCAGATACAATACCGATACAGACGAGATAAAGGATATGAAGGCTGAAATGGAACTGGATAAAAGAGCAAAGGAGCCTATCGGAGCAGATGATGTGATTTTGAAGATTACTCATGCAGATGGTTTTGAGGTAGAGCGAATTACTAATAAAACATCAGAGGAAGTGCAGGGGATTATGGCTGTACTTACAAAGCTGGAGGATAAGAATATAAAAAATATCCATGATTGTCTGGAAAGCTGTGGAGCAGACTACATTCCTATCATTGTCAGCGGTGGCAGAAATTCATTTATGCCGCAGTTTAATGATTTTGAGATTGATTTGAATAAAAAAGAAGTAGTAATGATGAGCCACCTTTCTCCGATACAGCAGGCAGAGGGCATGATAAATCGTCTGGAGTTTGGCAAAACTGTTTTTTCTGATGATGAGCGTAACCTTATCGTGAATTATGCCTATAAGCTGGATGATATGGATAAAACAAGGGAACTTGCGGAGCATATTTATTATCAGGAAGAATATGGAAATCAGGATGTAGCACTTGCCATAATAGATGCCCAGGCTGAAATAGATGCCCTGCCGGACGGCATGATTGGTCTGTCAGAAATGCACGAATACGGATATACATGGAATGAAATGCTTCCCCTTACGAAAGAGAGGGCAAAGGAGTTATTTGACCATGATCTGCCTGTGTATTTATTACGTGAGGACGGTTCGAAAACTACGGTGGAGGACAGAAAGCAGATAGCAGAACATGAAGGAATTTTCGGCATTGAAAAAGGCGATTGGGAGAATGAAAGAAACTTACGTTCCATACAGGAGAAGCTTTCAGAAAATGATGCCAACAAGGAAGCACAGCTTTTATATGGTAACACAGATAAATACGGCATTTATCAGTTGAAGGATAACCCGGAGTTAAGACAGTTCCGATTTGAGGGTACAGAAAGTCTGAAAAGAACGGGGATTACAAAGGATAATTTTGATGCCGTTAAAATGGAAAATTATAACCTGATTTATGTGGGAGAATTATCCGAGTTGCAGGGACCGACACAGGGGGAAACACTGGAAGCGGTTTATGAAAAATTCAATATAGACCACCCGACAGATTATAAGGGACATTCTCTTTCAGTTAGTGATATTGTGGTGCTGCATCAGGACGGAGAGAATACGGCACATTTTGTTGATTCCTTTGGTTTTACTACCTTGCCGGAGTTCTTAAAGGAGCAGACACAAGCGTTAGAAGTTGCACCGGAAGATGTGTGGGATACTTCTGGACAGGATGTCAATCAATCTGTACAGCAGAATGGTTTAAAGCCAGAGCTGGAAAAAATGCAGGATATGGAAAACGGAGATGAAATCATTGATCTTGGAGATGAAAAGGAACAGGTGCTTGCAGAAATGAAGCAGTCCCTAAAAGGAGAACTGGAAACAGAGCTTGCATTTCAGATAGCAGACCGCTTCATCAGCATACAGGAGGTGGATGGTGGTTATGATTATTCCATTATGGGAGTTGAATATAAAGAGATTGACGGAGGGGTATATGACAATCCGGAAGTGAGCATTCGGGAAGCACTTCATGATATAGTGGATGATCTGAAATCAGAACCAGATCACAATGGTGCAAAGGGAAATATCAGTAAGGATGATGAACTGATACCGATTGATTATGATGGATTGATGGAAAAGGTGGAGGAAGCCAATCGTATTCGTCAGGAGAACACGCAAAGCAGTGTGGTGGCTGATTTTAAGGCAAAGACCGGGGAATTATTCCACGATATTAGTGAAATGAATCCGGAAGAAATCGAGGAAACTGTGAAATGCCATGTGCAGGCGAAGATTGAAGAGTATGATATTAATGCAACAATCGTGGATGTTGCTGTAACAGGAAGCAGATGCAGGGGATTAGAGCATGAAGGTTCTGACCTTGATGTGGTGGTGGAACTTTCCACAGCGGAACGGGAGGACGATTTATTTAATGCCTTTAATGAGGATGGACTTCATATCGGAGAAGTAAAAGTTGACATCAATCCAATTACAGCCCAACGCACAGGTACGTTGGAATCCTATCTGCCACAGGTGGAAGAATATTTGGAGGGCGTCAGACAGGTAAGAGAGCAGGAAAAGGAGAGCGCAGAAGTAACTTTAACTGTTTCGGAATGTGGAGAATTTCATAATCTTGGTGAGTGTTATGAGAATATTCCTACGGTGGATGAAGCTATAGCAATCTGGAAGCAGATACCTTCAGAGCGGATGAATGGTATTCCGGCAATCGGAATCAATATCCTAGGGAGAGGGGCGGAACCCTTCGAGGATTACGAGATTGATGTTTTATCTGGAAAGAGGATTGACCTTTGGGTTTTGGACTATGTTCCTGATATTAAAAACAATCCGCAGGCAATGGAAGTCATTACGGAACTGGTGGCTAAATTGCCCGATATGGAGATAGATGGCGTGATGAGTGAAGAAATGGAAGCAAGAGTGTGGGAACTGCGTATGCCGGACTTGCCACAGGAGGAACAGCTTGCAGTAGAACTTGACCGACTTTCCTACGATTATGATACTGTACTGTATCACGATAGTACAAGAAATATGACCGAGAATGTATCAGAGCTTGCAGAATCCATAAAACAGGGCGATACCGGACATTTAACAACGTGGCTTGCAGACATTATTTCGGAGGGAGCTGTACCAGAGGAAATAAAACGAGCAACGGAGCTTCTGGAAAAACTGACAGAGTATAAGCCGCTTGCCAAGATTGAGGAGGCAGAAGAACAGAATTATAATATGATTGATAATGTGCTGAATAATGGTGTTGGGGAGAAAGCCCAAAGGGAAGAAAATAAGAGAATGGAGGAGAAGCCTACAGTAAGGATTTCCTTAAAATCCCGTCTTGCGGAGAAAAAGTCACAGGTAGAAGGGCAATCGAAAGAACATGATGTTCAAGAAAATGAAAAGAAAAGTCAGAGGGAGATGTAAGTGATGAATAAGAGATTTACCGTAGAAGAGAGTAATTTAATCAGTATTTTTATGGAAGAAGGTATAGATTTAGATGTGGGAGGCAGAAAAAATGTCATAAATGGTATCAATAAGACACTGAAACATCTGGAGGATGATGAGATGGTTGAATTGTCATTATGTGTCCTTGCAAAATTAAAGGAATTGACGGATCATGAATTTATGAAGATGGAGTTTGTAGCGGCAGAGTAACATCAAACGTAAGGCAGAACATGGCTTTTGGTGGCTGTGTTCTGTCTTTTTGAATAAGAACTTGACTGATAAATATTACAGGTGTAATATTTATAGCGAAAGGGAGTAAATTTTTTTGCTTTAAAATCTTACACTTGTAATATATAAGCGTAGTACATTGATATGAATAAGAAATGGAGGTAACGATGAAGGCAAAACATAGAACCAAAAGAATACAAAGATATAGAAAAATGTTGGGCATTATAGTGTTGATGTTAACAATTACTTTGATTGGAGTAGTTGTGAGTGCAACAGTATTATATAAAAGAAACAATGCGTGTAAAACACCAGATACTACCTTAGTAGAGTATATGATGCATATTCCAAAACAAGAATACGAAGAAATGTATGCAATGATTGATTTGGAGTCATCTGGATATATCAGTAAGGAAGATTTTCTGAAGAGAAATTCCACTATTTATGAGGGAATTGAAATGCAAAACATGTCGATAAAAAATGTCGAGTATGTGGAGGAAGATAAAAAAGTAACATATTTGACTTCGTTTGATACAGTGGCAGGAACTATCAGCTTTGAGAATGAGGCATTTTTTATAAATGGAGAAGAAGGATATAAATTGGTTTGGGATGATTCCATGATTTTTCCTAATCTGACTTCTGCAGATAAAGTAAGAGTTTCCACTACACAGGCAGAGCGAGGAGAAATTCTGGATAGGAACGGACGTGTCCTTGCAGGAAAAGGTACAGCATCTTCAGTTGGAATTGTTCCGGGCAAGTTGGAAAACAGAGAGGAAGCAATCGCACAGATTGCAGGACTATTGGAAATCACAACGGAAGTGATAGAAAAGAACCTGTCTGCAAAGTGGGTAAAGGATGATTCTTTTGTACCTATTAAAACGATTCCAAGAGTGGAAGAAATTGAGTTAATGTCTATCAGTCCAGAGGAAGAAGTTTTAAAGGAGAAAGAAAGGCATGATAAGTTGCTGGAGATTCCCGGAGTGATGATATCTGATGTTGAAGTGCGTGAATACCCATTAGGGGAAGCCGCTGCGCATTTGGTCGGGTATGTTCAAAGCGTTACTGCGGAAGATTTAGAGGAACATGCAGGAGAAGGTTATACAGCCAATAGTGTAATCGGCAGAAGCGGAATGGAGGGCTTGTTCGAGAAAGAACTGAAAGGCCAGAACGGTTGCAGGATTTACATTGTAAATTCGGAAGATAAAGAGAAGGAGGAACTGGCTTGTATCCTGGTACAGCATGGGCAGGACATCCGGCTTACGATAGATACTGATTTGCAGGTTTCCTTGTACGAACAGTTTAAGGAAGATAAAAGCTGCTCGGTAGCCATAAATCATTATACCGGAGAGGTATTGGCTTTGGTCAGCACACCGGCCTATGACAATAACGATTTTATTATGGGATTATCGAGTGAGCAGTGGACTGTACTTAACGAGGATGAGAATAAGCCAATGTATAATCGGTTCCGGCAAGTGTGGTGTCCGGGATCTACCTTCAAACCAATTATAGCTGCGATTGGTTTACAATCAGGAGCAATCGATCCAATGGAAGATTACGGGAACGTAGGATTAAGTTGGCAAAAAGATGCATCGTGGGGTTCATATCATGTAACAACGCTTCATGCGTATGAACCAGTCATTTTAGAGAATGCCTTGATTTATTCTGATAATATTTATTTCGCAAAAGCAGCATTAAAGATTGGATCGGATGAGTTGGAGAATTCTTTGATACGGCTTGGTTTCAATGAGGAACTACCATTTGAGATTAAGATGGCAGAATCACAGTATTCCAATACAGAAGGCATTGAAACTGAAATACAGTTAGCTGACAGCGGTTACGGACAAGGACAGATTTTAGTGAACCCGTTGCATATGGCATGTATTTATTCTGCTTTCTGTAATGAGGGAAATGTAATAAAGCCTTATTTGGTATATCAGAATGAAGCGGAAGCTGAGTATTGGATTCCGGGTGCCTTTTCTAACGAGACAGCAAGTCGTGTATTGGAAGGAACAAAGAAGGTTGTGAATAATCCTAACGGAACCGGATATGCAGCCCATCGAGATGACATTATATTGGCGGGAAAGACAGGAACAGCAGAAATTAAGGAATCGAAAGAGGATACATCCGGTACGGAATTAGGATGGTTTGCTATTTACACAGCAGAGAAAGATATAGAATGTCCTATATTGATTATCAGTATGGTAGAAGATGTGAAAGGAAGAGGAGGAAGCGGATATGTTGTTAAGAAAGACAGCCTGGTTCTGGAAGAGTGGTTTAGCAGTCATTAGTTTTGTACTGATGTTTAGTATTTCGGGGTGTAGCGATACACCACCGGAAGAAGATACAGTTTCGGAAACAGTAATTGATGTTCAGGACGTTTCAGAAGAAGAACAGGAGAATGAAGAAGAAATTATAAACATCTGCATAGATCTTTATGACAAGGCAGCAGAGGAAAATAAGTTAGATGATTTGGAAATAATTCGGAGTATTGTAAATCGTCTTGGAGAAAACGGGTATCCTGCTGTTGACAGCAGAAATCAAGTGAATATGACGGAAGCGGAGCAGGTATTGGAATTTTGCAAAAAAGTGGATGCACAGGAAGAAGCAGAATTAACAATTCTTGAAATCAGTTATTTGGGCGGATTTGTAAAATATGATTTGCATACAAAAGACGGAAATGTAGATGTGGTCAGAAGCTATTATGGATACGAAAATGGAGAAATACAGAAAGAAGTTACTGGGAGGTATCAAGCAGAGTATTGGAATTATACAGAAGAAGGTTATCTGATGTTTTCTGGTGTCTGGTTTTCAGAAGAATTATACGTTCTTACATTGAGTGGAGTAGAGGAGCATACCGCATTACGAGTACAGCCATTGGATGAAACATATAGGGAACTGAGTCGGAAATATCTTCTTCCAATCAGCTTTGAACAGAATAATATGTTTATTGTGGATTGGAGTGAAGAAGATTTTGGGGATTTGAATTTCTATGATATGTATGACATTCTTTATCCAAAAGTGAATGGTCAGTATGTTCCTTATGTTGCAGATGACAATTTGTCAGTCAGTGCAGTTTATCGGATTCCAAAAGAGGAATTTGAAAGCGTTATTATGAAATATTTCAATATTGATAGTGAAACGCTGCAATCCAAAACTGTCTATGATTCGGAGGATTCGACCTATGAATACAAACCGAGAGGCTTCGAAGAAGTAGAGTATCCGGAATACCCATATTCAGAAGTAATCGGGTATACGGAGAACAGTGATGGAACAATTACACTTACTGCTAATGTGGTATTTCCATATTCGGGAAATTCCAAAGTATATGCCCACGAGGTTGTGGTTCGTCCTTTGGAGGATGGCGGGGTACAATATGTATCCAATCGAATTATACCCTCCGAGGATAATTCTGAGGAAACATGGCATACGCCACGGTTGACGTTAGAAGAATGGGAAGAATTATACGGAGGCGAATAATGGAAGATGTGAAATGGCTGCTTAGAAGATGTGGTCTTCCGATTTTGCTGCTGTTGATTTTCGTAATAGCCGGAGTGGTCTGTTGGGGAGAACTGCATACAGAAAAGCAAAAGGTGGCAGAAGAAGTATGGGAGCCACCTGTAGAAATCGAAAATAGCGAAGCAGAAACAGAAGAAGCCGAGAATGCGGAAACTTCCACAGAGTCAGCATATTGGTTTATTCCGCAAGCCAGTGATGATCTCCTTACAGAAGAGGAGAAGGAGCAACTGCAGAGTACGGTTTTGTCAGCAGCAGAATCGGTCAGAGAAATCTATAAGGATATTGTAATTGCAGATGCACTAAGCTACTCTTCCGGTATTAGCGAATTTACCAAAGAGCAGAGGAAAGCTGTGGTGGAGCAATTGGGCAGAAACGGTCTGGTAAGTGTTGAAGAAGATACTGCTATGCAAAATCATGAAGCAATCGAAG
>ENA-OOXY01001031-OOXY01001031.1-human-gut-metagenome-genome-assembly--contig:-NODE-1031-length-20975-cov-1.993929_pt1 | contig 20975 bp, 12 predicted proteins | sample MGYA00241593_ERZ501355 | MGnify/ENA primary metagenome ERZ501355 (study PRJEB25962, sample SAMEA2042739) | human gut metagenome | biome: human gut; feature: human-associated habitat; material: faeces... | reverse complement strand
AGTACGGCGGTACTCCTTTTTTATTTCTATCCTTAACAGGATTATATTTCCACCATAAATTTCATTTGTCCTCTTGCTTCTTTATTACCCATTGATAAATGCAATAAAGGTTATTTGCCAGATCCTTTTCTTCGTCTGTCTGTCGATAATACCATATATACCATCTACAAAAAGTCCGATTGATTTTTCTAAAGTTTTGATTTTATACTTTTAGACCGTCAAGAGTTTCCTTACATACATTTTATAGAGTCCATCTCCACATCCTCTATGAAATAGCTAAAGACTATATCCCAGCTTGGTAACACAGAATAATATATTAATTAAAAAGCCGTAGGGTCCTTTTATAAACTCTACGGCTTGGGGTTGTGTGTGTTCAGATTTTCATGTGTATTAGTTAGCTAATCCCGGATTGGCAGCAATAGCATCTCTCGGAATAGGAATTGTATAACGAGGATCGTCCTGTTCCAATATATAAGTTTTACCTTGAAGTACTTTCACCATCCGAGGACGTGTAGTACGACGAAGATCAAACCAACGATGTCCCTCAAAAGCTAGTTCACGAGCACGCTCGTTCAGTATTTCACTAATCAAGGCATTTTTATCCATCACATTCGCTGCATTCTCTTTCTTGGCATATGCTTCGGGAGTATAACGCTTCCGCATTAATTCTAAAAGACGCATACGTGCATGTGGCAGTTTATCCATTTTTGCTGCAGCTTCGGCTGCGTTAAGATAAAGTTCACCTACACGAAAAGTACAAGAAAACTCTCTTTTTCCTCCTTTAGAACTTTTTCGGTTCCCATTTTCATCCGGAGCAGCAAAATAAGCGGCCAATCTCTTATCTCCTTCCTGATAAAGAGCCAGAAAAGTAGCAGGTACCCACACAGCATTGTTGACAGAAGAACCCATAACCTGTTCCAAAGCAGTTATCGATTCAACCGACTCAAAATGATTGGGAAGAGCCAAAGGAGTTTCATTCATATCGACAAGAACAGATTTCTTTGCCAATACTGCTTCGGCCGATTCCAAACACTTCGACCATGCTCCCATGTATAAGCTGACACGAGACTGTAACGCATCTACAGACAAAACATTGAACCGATATGAAAAGACAGTTTCCCACTTTTCCTTATTTATTAATTCACGGGCATGCTCTATATCCGATAAAATAGAAGTATAAACTTCTTCTACCGTATTGCGTCCCAACGTTTTTTCAAGATCCGTGTCCAATTTTAAAGGTATTGATTTTGAATTTAAAGCACTGGACTTCGTATATGGCTGTCCATGCAGGTTCACTAATACAAAATGCAGATAAGCCCGAAGCAAATGAGCTTCACCCACCAACTGATTCACGACCTCCGGAGTTCCTTCTGTAATCTCCTTTTGACTTTCAATTACTTGATTAGCAATAAAAAGTACATTATAGAAATTAGACCAGGTAAACTGGCTGGTTCCCGGAAATGGTGACACATCGTTCCAACGTTCAATGTCTCCATACGAATTTCGGTCATATTCATTATCATTAACCAACATTTCATCAGAACGAAGACAAGCCAGCCCTCTGTCATTGGGCACATTCAGATAAGCACGTGCCAGCAAAGCACGATACTCCTCAGCGGTTTGAGGAATCACGCTACCCACGGGTCTGATATCAAGATAACTGTCACAAGCTGATAACATCAACAGACAGCTCAACAAAGCCAAAACATATATTTTCTTCATCTTCTTTTTTTCGACTTAATGATTAAAAATTTAAATTCAAGCTAAACGTAATTGATTTAGGGATAGGCGGTGCATACGGATTATACATCGACTCCGGATCAAGAAAATTCTTATAACTTGAACCAAAAACAAGTAAATTGCGTCCTTCAATAGCCACAGAAGCCGATCCCATTCCTAAAGATTTAATCATTTTCTCAGGTAGACGGTAACCTAAACGCAAATTTTGCAACCGGAAATAATTTAATTTCTTTACCCAAATATCTAAATTCTTGTAAATTTCGCTCTTCTGATCATACCAATAATACTCGTCAGCCCGTTTTTCGCTGGTGATTAATGCCGGCAGACGCCCATCGGTATTCTCCGGAGTCCAACGATCTAAAATATCACTATTTACGTTCTGCCCTCTATCAAAGTTAATGAAATTATAGGAAGGCGTTGTACGCACATATCCTCCCAGATTAAATGATAAATTAGCGGTTAATTCCCAATTTTTATAACTGAATGTATTGATCAGGCCACCCGTATAAGGAGTATCTTGTGAACCAATATACGAATAAAAGCTACGCTCTTCTGCCGGAGTTACATCCGAATTAACCGTAAAACCTAATCCAAAAGGATCCTGCAAGCGATACAGTTCTTTCAAAGTTACTTTTTTCCCTTCTTTATCATAAAACAAAGGATAACCTTCTTCATCCAGACCGGCAGTTTTTATCGCGAAGATAGCATCTACCGGATACCCCTCACGTCCCGGAATAGTTTGCGCTTCAGGAATAGCTTCTCTCAATACCTTGTTATTGTTATAAGCAAAATTTAAATTAGTATACCACGAGAAATTTTTTGTTGCAACGTTTCGCGTAGAAAGAGATACCTCAACACCTTTATTGACCATACTTGCCCAGTTTATATTGGTCGAAACAAAGCCGGTTTCAAGTGGAAGCATTTGTTTTCCGATTAGGTCTGTACCTTTACGATAATAGTAATCTACACTCAGATTAATCGCCTGATTGAGTACCGAAAAATCAAGTCCAACATTTACTGATTGAGTTTTCTCCCAACGAAGTTTCTTGTTTGGAGCAGAATTTATATCAATCATATGTTCCGAACCACCCGGCAAAATATTATCTACAATATATTTACCCAACAGAAAGGGAGATGTATTTTTATCAATATTTCCCTGAATACCATACGAAACACGGAATGCAAGGTTATCCATCCATTTTCTAGTTCCCTGCATAAAAGGTTCATTTGACAATCTCCATAATCCACTTACAGAGTACAGAGGCAAATAACGGTATTTCTTGTCTACGCCAAATAAGTCAGAACCATCAAAACGGATACTTCCTCCGAATGTATAACGGTTCATCAACGAATAGGAAGCTGTAGAGAAGAAAGAGACATAGGCATTTTCTTTATACGTTTTCTGATGAAGAGGAAACTGTCTGGCACGGTCTTCATCCGGAAAGACAACCGGTTTTGTAGTCAACGTCTGGCGATCAAAACCATATCCTGCAGAGAAAAGTGTTTCATACCAAGTTTTACGCAACTCGGTACCTACCATTACTTCCAGTTCGTGGATATCATTGAAACTGTCCCGGTACTCTCCCATTGCTTTCCAGGTAATCTGGGAGTTCGTATTCTCATACGCTTTATGCACTCCTCCGTCCGGAATAAAGTATTTATTGCTTTGAGAGGCAGAATCCCAATATTTACTGTTTTTGCGAATTATACGCATTGAAAAACTCTCCTTATCGGCAATCTGTTCTTTCGATGCTTTATCCAATTGCAAACCAAGTTGAGTTGTAAACTTCAGTTTATCATTAAAACGTAACTCTGCATCAAAAATAGACGAAAGCGCATTAATCGTTTCCTCATTCGAAGTATTTTTACGCTCTTCAAAAATATTAAACCCTAAATCCGTATCAGAATTGTTCTGAACATCGAAATCATATACATAATTTCCGTTTGCATCGAAAGGTTGATAGTATGGATTAGCCTTACGCGAATAGTATACCGGATTCACCAATCCATAAGTATCGGTCAGGTAGGTTTTATTGTTGCGGCGATTAACAAATAAAGAAACTCCGAATTTCAACATCCGGTTGACTTTATATGAAGTCTTCGCTACAATATTCAGACGATCCAGCCCGACGCCTTTAACATTACCATTTTCTTGATAATATCCGATAGAAGTATAATAAGTCACCCGTTCGTTACCTCCCGAAAGACTTAAACTATACTCCTGATTGAATGCATCGCGGAAAAGAATATCGCCCCAATCAGTTTCTGTATTCCGCAACCGACTTATATCCGTTTGGGCTTCGGGAGTCAGCGCACTCCACCCCCCTTTTTTATAGGCATCAGTCAATCCGTAACCGGAAATTATTTTAGAAACTCCCCCCTTATTGTCACCGTACGCAAAATTAGAACGAAGCAATTCAAGTTCCAAATCTACTTTCTCTTGTGAATTCAACATATTGAGTCGGTTTGTACTCAATGTAGGCATATAAGTAAACTTCGAGGAGAAATTAATCACCGGTTTCCCTACTTTTCCTTTTTTAGTCGTTATCACAATTACACCATTTGCAGCACGTGCTCCATAAATGGCTGTAGCTGCCGCATCCTTTAGCACAGTAATATTTTCAATATCTGCAGGATTCAGTCCGGCAATAGACGATTGCTGTATATTAGAAACATCATTCAATACATTCGACTGAGGTACATCCGTACCTTCCAACGGAATACCATCCAATACCCACAATGGATCCTGAGTTCCGTTCAATGACGAAGTACCACGAATACGTATTTTTGCAGGTGCACCCGGCGCTCCGGAAGTAGAGGTTACGGAAAGACCGGCAATTTGCCCGGCCAGTGCCTGGTCAATACTTTTCACAGCACCGATGGTTTCATCCGAAATGTTCAGTTTCCCGACAGCTGCTGTCAACTTACGGCGTTCCACTGTCTGATAACCAGTCACTACCACAGCATCAAGCATCTGAGCTGATGGGAAAAGCGTGATTTCATATTGATCTTTTCCGGGAACGAGCTTGAGTTCCTGTACTTCATGTCCTACATAACTGCAGAATAAACGTGTCACCCCCTCCGGTACTGAAATATTGAATTTTCCATCTATATCGGTAATTACTCCTGTTATTGTCGGAGAATTACCATCTTTCGACAGGTCTTCTGTTTTTATATAGACAGAAGCACCGATCAACGGCATATTATCTTCTGAAGAGATCACCACTCCTTGTACTTGCCTACTGGCAGCAAAAGCAGAAGTCAAAACTCCGGCAAAAGACAATAAAAGAATAAAAACGTGTCTTTTCATTTGTTACATCCTATAAAATTAATACTCATTTTGAAAACTGTCTGTTTTGGTATAAATACACAAAGCCCCTCGCTCAGCAAATAAATTCGTTGAGTGTTTGTCAGAGAGAACTTTGTGTTTTGGTGTTTTTATTTCGAAATGCCCAACGCAGTATTTATGCGTAAAATCAAATCTTTATAGTGATATTTGGTAGCTACATCCGATGTGCCCAAACGGCTTTGAAGCAAATCTTTAATGCGAAGCAATTCACCACGTTTTACTGAAATGGCGTCGGAAATACGGTTTATCTGAGACCCATAAAAATTCAGTTCACGGCGAGCCCCCATGCGATCAGTATGTGCCGAACGATGTGCATGGTCATCACAACTACAAATCGGTGTCTGAAAGTCGAACAAGAAGTGATTATCAATCAATTTCTTGTTAACTTTCACTCCCTCGCTTTCGGCAGCAGCAGTAATCAATGCATCTACAAAACCTTTCTGTAAGTTACGTGTCATAACATCGGGCAGTCCACCACGCTCTGTTACAGCAAAAATACTTTTATGCAAACCATCCATCAATTCAACAGCTGTGAAGGCTTTTTTCCCGTTTACCGATTCATTCTCAAGCATACGCATCAGGCGATTATTCGACAGTAAATCCCAGAAAACATAAGCCTGTGCATTTTTCAGCACTTGTGTTGGGGCATTCTCTACTACTCCCAAAGGAGTATTTTTAAGCAGATAAGTATATTGAGCTATTTCAGGGTCGAACAACCATTTCGGATAGCATAGCACCTCATCAAGCAAAAACCTCAAAGCAGCCTGCTGCTTCTCCTTTTCCACAAACGTATAAGTTTTCTCACCATCACCTACCGTTGTATTTTCAATATAAATACCTCCAATGTTCGCCATTACATGATAAAGATAATTATTCCATTGATTAATAACGGCATAATACAAACGAGAAGCCTCTTCGTACGTCTGTCCTTTCTCTCCGGTAGTTGTCCATTGAATGATTTGGGGAACAATACATTTCAAATTGGCAATGCCATACTGTGAAGAACGGATCGGATCATCGCCAAGATCTTCGTTCTGTGCACGAGGGTCAACGGCATCCCGCGGATCCTGTGCCTCACTATATTTATAAAGCCGATCAGTGTGTTTCGCTAAAAAATCCTGCAACAGTTCTTTTTCTTCTTCCGGTGTTTGCTTGCCATACCAACGATAACCATATTCTATAGCAAACATATCATACGGCCCGATGTGGGGAGAAAGTGCCTTTATACCATCACCCGGCTGTGCCACATAGTTAAAGCGGGCATAATCCATGATAGACGATGAAGTCGAATTCATTCGGTCGGTAAATGTTTTCGAACGGAGAGAATCTGTAGGAAAAGCCCATGACCCCATCATGTTATGGCGCAGTCCGAGTGAATGTCCCACTTCATGACAGGCAACAAAGCGCATGGCATCTCCCATCAGACTATCCGGTAAAGCAACACCACGAGCCTCAGGACGCACTACACCTGTTTGTACCGTAATCCACTCCTGAAGCATTGAAAGTACATTATGCCACCACATGATATCAGCCTCAAGGATTTCTCCCGAACGCGGATCAAGAATAGAAGGTCCCATTGCATTTGCTTTGGTAGATGCGGCATAAGTCAGCACAGAATAATTCACATCATCCATATCTACCTCCATGTCCTCGGTAATATCTTTAGCGATAATGGCATTTTTAAATCCGGCACGTTCAAAGGCTACTTGCCAGTCTTCAATTCCTTGTTTAATATATTTCCTCCAACGATAAGGTGTCGAATTTTCTATATAAAAGACAATAGGTTTTCGGGGTTCTACCAATTCTCCACGTAAATACGCTGCCCGATCTTCAGGCCTGGGCTCCAGACGCCATCGAGTTATAAATTGTTTTTTATTTACCCGTTGTTGTCCATCACTGAAATTAGTCAGAGGATTAGTGAAATATCCCACACGCGGATTATCCAAACGTCCGGTCATCGGCACTTCAGGAAGCAACAAAATAGAGGAACTAACCTCTACCGTCACATAGATAGTAGTAGTACCTTCGGTCACACGAGTAGTCAGTTCGGAGGTTGCTACCACATTATTATCAAAGGACTTGATGGATAGAATTCTTGATAAATTCTTGATAGCCGATGTGCCAAGATTAATATTGGTAAATACGTTATTTATGCTTGTCTCTGTACCATCATATATATCGTTCACTTTAATCAGTATGCTGGTAGAATCATTATTATATGCTTCTACCTTAAACCCGGCTATCAGCGGAGAAATATAATTATCCTTCACCGATTGGCTAATGGCATCTTCAGATGGTGAAATAGGTAACGGACGACTTTGACGGATCAATAATTTATTAGCCGATTTATCCAACTCAAAGCGGATCATCTGATTCTCATAATTAGTTCCACGATTCACTCCGGCTTCATTCAGTTCTGCAGGTACCCGTTGCAGTTTATTCACCACCAGCATATCACGCCCCAACAGGGTGGAAGGAATCTCAAAGTAATAATCGTTCTTCTTTTGGTATACATTGAACATACCACGACGAACGACACTATCGCTTCCTGTTAATTTCTCATACTCATTCTTAACCTTAATACTGTCTTGGGGATTACTCTTTTTTTTCTTTTTCAAAAACCATCCCATATCAGGAGTTGCGGGAGGTTCAATACACATAGCAGCAACAGGCTCGCACAAAAATGAACCGGTGGCCATAGTGGTCAGTAGGATTGTTTTTAGTCTCATGTTAAATCTAATTAGCACTTAACCTTATTCTACGCTATGGAATAAGGGGGCGCAAAGGTAACAAAATAGCTCATATTACCTAATAAGAATGATCTATTTTTATCTTTTTTCTCTATTTCACGAATGAATCTCACATTTTTATGCAAAATTCTAATCGAAAAGAAAGTATCGGCATACTCTCTTTCTGTGCTGAAGTGTCCGTTTTCTCGTACAAAAACTGTATATTTGCCACGAAACTAATTAATAAATTAACCCCATGAAAAACTATTTAGGACTGATTTTCCTCTTGTTTGCTTTTACAGCAACCGCACAAAACAATCGTTCAGCCCTGTTGCCTATGCCCAATCACATAGAGCAAGTGCAAGGTAAACCTTTTAGCTTAACAGGTAAGAACATCACGATTCACCCCGGACAACCGGAATTAAAGTTTGCGGCTACTACTCTGCAAAGTATACTGAAAGACCGCATGCAAGTAGACATTCCCCTTTCCGGCTCTCGCCAATCCCCCATCCGGTTAATTATTGATCCACAATTGGAAGGAAAAGAACATTATCAACTCAAAGTTGACCAGAAAGGGATGACCATTAGCGGAGCCAGTGCAGCAGCCGTTTTCTATGGTGTAATGACTGTCGATCAAGTTCTCTTGGGAGATGTATGCTCCAGCAATCGGAAAGAAATGACTCCTATCAGTATTGATGATGCGCCTCGCTTTGGCTACCGGGCTTTAATGCTAGACCCTGCCCGGCATTTTTTACCAATAGAAGATGTAAAGTTCTACATCGATCAGATGGTACGCTACAAATATAATGTGCTTCAACTTCACCTGACAGATGATCAAGGATGGAGAATCGAAATTAGAAAGCATCCGAAACTTACCGCAGGACAATCTTTTTATACTCAAGAAGAGTTGGCCGACCTGATTCGTTATGCAGCCGAACGCCATGTTGAAATAGTGCCGGAATTGGATATTCCGGGACACACTGTCGCTGTATTAGCCGCTTATCCTGAACTGGGATGTACACACACCGATACCATTGCAAAGAATGTAGGTGAGACTGTAAACTTAATGCTTTGTGCCAATAATGAAAAAGTGTATGAAGTGTACAATGATATTATTGATGAAGTAAGTGCTCTCTTTCCTTCACGTTATATTCACCTGGGTGGTGACGAAGCAGTTATAGAAAAGAACTGGACCAAATGTGAACGTTGCCAAAAGATGATGAAGGAACTGAAATACGAAAAGGCTTCCCAATTAATGATTCCTTTTTTCAGCCGTATGCTCAGTTTCGTAGAGGCTGATGGAAAATACCCTATTCTCTGGTGTGAATTAGATAACATTCGCATGCCGGCCAACGATTATCTGTTCCCTTACCCTAAAAATGTAACACTTGTGAGCTGGAGATACGGATTGACGCCAACTTGCCAGAAACTGACCCAACAGCATGGTAACCCTCTGATTATGGCTCCGGGAGAATTTGCATATCTGGATTATCCGCAGTTCAAAGGAGATCTTCCGGAATTTAATAACTGGGGAATGCCGGTAACTACACTCGAAACATGCTATCAGTTTGATCCGGGATACGGAAAACCCGCAGCAGAACAGGCACACATTCTGGGAGTAATAGGAACACTTTGGGGAGAAGCAATAAAGGACATTAACCGAGTGACATATATGACCTATCCCCGCGGTCTGGCACTGGCAGAAGCAGGATGGACCCAAATGGAACATCGCAATTGGGATTCTTTCAAAGAACGTTTATATCCCAATCTGAATAACTTAATGAAAAAAGGCGTTTCAATACGTGTACCATTCGAAATAGTAAAAAGAAAATAATCATTATCCAATACAAACTGTGAATGAGCGAACTCATTGTCTATAAAGCCTCCGCCGGGTCCGGAAAAACCTTCACCCTGGCTGTTGAATATATCAAGTTACTAATCCGGAATCCGCGCGCCTATCGCCAGATTTTAGCAGTAACCTTTACTAATAAAGCTACTGCTGAAATGAAGGAGCGTATTCTTAGTCAATTATATGGAATACAGATAGGCGATCCGGATTCGGATGCCTATCTAAAACGCATAATTGCCGAGACAGGGCATTCAGAAGACGAGATACGAACAACGGCAGGCATAGCTTTGGGTTATATGCTTCATGACTACAGTCGGTTCCGCGTCGAAACCATTGATTCTTTTTTTCAATCGGTCATGCGTAATCTGGCTCGTGAACTTGAATTGAGTCCCAATCTGAATATCGAACTGAACAACGTAGAAGTATTGAGCGATGCTGTGGACAGTATGATTGAAAAGTTGGGACCCAATTCACCTGTACTGGTATGGCTGCTCGATTATATAGATGAACGTATCGCTGACGATAAACGCTGGAATGTTTCGGATGAGATCAAAAGTTTCGGACGGAATATTTTTGATGAAGGATACATCGAGAAAGGTGATGGTCTCCGCCGACGCCTCCGTGACCCGAATGTAATCCATAATTATCGTAAGACATTAAAAGAGATGGAAACAGCCGCTCTTGAACAGATGAAAGAGTTCGCTCAACAGTTTGAAAATGTACTTTCCAGTCAATCACTGAAACCAACTGATTTAAAGAACGGAGCCAAAGGAATAGGAAGCTATTTCAATAAACTAAAAAACGGTATACTCGGAGACGAGATAGTCAATGCTACTGTAATCAAATGCCTCGATGACGAGACTAATTGGGCTGCAAAAACATCAAAACAATATACGGATATTATATTGTTGGCTTCTTCCATCTTAATGCCACTTCTACAAAATGCCGAACAATATCGCTCACGCAACAATCGAATAGTGAACAGCTGCCGACTGTCGACACAGCACCTGAACAAAGTCCGGCTTTTAACCAATATTGATGAAGAAGTACGTCAACTGAATCGTGAAAACAATCGTTTCCTCCTTTCGGATACCAACGCTTTGCTCCACCAATTAGTGAAAGACGGTGACTCCTCTTTTGTTTTCGAAAAAATCGGAACTAACATCCGCAATGTGATGATAGACGAATTTCAAGACACCAGTCGAATGCAATGGGATAATTTTAAACTCCTGCTACTTGAAGGATTGTCTCAAGGAGCCGACAGCTTGATTGTAGGTGATGTCAAGCAATCTATTTATCGTTGGCGAAACGGCGATTGGGGAATTCTGAACGGATTGAATAAGCAACTTGGATATTTTTCTATCCGTACAGAAACGTTAAAAACCAACCGCCGAAGTGAAACCAATATCATACGATTCAACAATAGTATATTCTCCGCGGCTGTGGACTATCTCAACGAAATGTATAATAAGCAGTTGGGAAGTATTTGTGAGCCTCTAATCAATGCATATGCCGACGTGGAACAGGAATCCCCCCGAAACAAACAACAAGGATACGTTAAGGTAGAGTTTCTCGAACCGGACGAAGAACATGATTATACAGAACAAACCCTTATCAGCCTGGGAATGGAAGTAGAACATCTGTTACAATCCGGCGTCAAACTGAACGATATAGCTATTCTCGTAAGAAAGAATAAAAGTATTCCGCGTATTGCCGATTACTTCGATAAACAACTAAATTATAAGATTGTGTCTGACGAAGCCTTCCGTCTGGATGCCTCGCTCGCCATCTGTATGATGTTGGATGCCTTGCGCTATCTTTCCGATCCGGAGAATCGGATCGTGAAAGCACAGTTGGCCACTAATTACCAATTACAAATACTTCATTCGGAGTATGATCTCAATTCGCTGCTCCTCCATAAAGCCGAAGAATTATTTCCACCAGCTTTTCTGGAACGAATGGCAGAACTACGGTTAATGCCTCTGTATGAACTGTTAGAGGAACTTTTCAGTTTATTTGAACTGCACCGTATTGAACAACAGGATGCTTACCTGTTTGCTTTCTTTGATGCAGTAACCGATTATCTGCAAAGCCACTCTTCTGATCCGGACAGCTTTATACGATATTGGAACGAGACGTTATCCGGGAAAACAATTCCGAGTGGCGAAGTGGAGGGTATACGTATCTTTTCAATACATAAATCCAAAGGACTGGAATTTCATACGGTACTCCTACCCTTCTGCGACTGGAAACTGGAAAATGAAACAAACAACCAACTCGTCTGGTGCGTACCTCAAGAAGCCCCTTTCAACGAGTTGGATATTGTGCCGGTAAATTACTCTTCCGCCATGGCAGAATCAGTATACCGCACAGATTATTTACACGAACGCCTGCAACTATGGGTAGACAATCTGAATCTGCTTTACGTAGCATTTACACGTGCCGGCAAAAATTTGATTATCTGGAGTCGGAAAGGACAAAGAAATACAATGGCCGAATTGCTAACCGGAGCACTACCACAGGCCGCCAACAAATTAGATCAGGAATGGGATGAAGAACAGGTATATGAATTAGGTGACCTTTGCCCATCCGAAAATGAGAAAAAAATCGATTCAGGTAACAAGCTGACTCGCAAACCGGAGAAACTTCCGATCAATATGGAATCTATGCATCCGGATATAGAATTCCGACAGTCCAACCGATCTGCTGATTTTATCAAGGGGCTTTCTGAAGAAGAATCCGATGACCGCTTCATAAATCATGGACAATTGTTGCATACTTTATTTTCTGCCATTGAGACCAAGGATGACATAGAACCGGCCATTCAGCGCTTGATATTCGAGGGAATCATTGGCAGCAAAGAAGCGGAAGAACGAATACGTTCTCTGACCGTAAAGGCCTTTTCCTTACCTGAAGTACAAGAGTGGTACTCCGGTGAATGGAGATTGTTCAACGAGTGCGCAATCATTTACAAAGACAAAGGTGTATTACAAACCCGTCGCCCTGATCGTGTAATGATGAAAAACGAGCAAGTAGTTGTGGTAGACTTCAAATTTGGTAAAGCAAACAAAAAATACAACAAACAGGTAAAAGGATACATGCAGCTCCTCTCCCGAATGGGATACAAAAACATCACAGGTTATCTGTGGTATGTAGAAGAAGAAATAATCGAAAAAGTATGAAAACATTTCTCCAATTGGTCGCGCAGGACCTTTACTGTAAAATAGGAAATGATCTGTCACGCACAGCTATCATATTCCCTAACAAACGTGCCAGTCTGTTCTTTAATGAACATTTGGCAAATCAGTCCGATCAACCTCTTTGGTCACCGGCATATTTAAGTATCAGTGAATTATTTCAGCATTTATCGGTATTAAAACTAGGAGATCCGATTCGGTTAGTATGCGAGCTTTATAAAATATTCCGTGAAGAAATAGTGACGAATCACTGGACGACTTCTACTTCTGGGGTGAGTTATTAATCAGTGATTTTGATGATGTAGACAAAAATCTGGTTCATGCAGATAAGTTATTTACTAATCTGCAGGACTTAAAGAATGTCATGGATGATTATGAATTTCTCGACCAAGAGCAAGAACAGGCTATCCAGCAGTTTTTCCAAAATTTTTCTATCGAAAAGAGAACACTGTTAAAAGAAAAGTTTATTTCTCTTTGGGATAAATTGGGTGATATTTATCGCCGATATCATAAAAAGCTGGAAGAATTAGGATTTGCCTACGAAGGTATGCTCTACCGAAACGTTATTGAACAACTTGAACCGGATTCATTGAAATATGACTGCTATGTATTTGTCGGCTTCAACGTACTGAACAAGGTGGAAACTCACTTCTTCCAACAATTGCAGAATGCGGGTAAGGCTCTTTTCTATTGGGATTATGACGTGTTTTACACTCAGCTTCCTTCCCGGCAAAAACAACGCCATGAGGCCGGAGAATTTATCAACCGCAATCTCAAACTCTTCCCCAATGAGCTTCCTGCCGAATTGTTCAATGAATTGATAAAACCCAAAAAAGTTCGTTTTATCTCTTCCCCAACCGAGAACGCACAAGCCCGTTATCTGCCTCAATGGGTACATGAGAACCTGAGTAACGAAGAAAAAGAAAATGCCGTTGTGCTGTGCAATGAGGCTTTACTTCTCCCTGTTTTGCACTCTATACCGGAGGTAGTAAGGAATGTCAATATCACCATGGGATTTCCGTTAGCACAGACTCCGGTATATAGTTTTATCAACGCCATACTCGAACTGCAAACCAGCGGATACCGGACAGACTCGGGACGATATATCTATGATGCCGTACAGACGGTATTGAAACATCCGTATACCCGCCGCCTCTCAGATAAAGCTGAGCCGCTGCAACGGGAACTTACAAAGACCAACCGTTTTTATCCTTTTCCATCCGAATTAAAGAAAGACAAATTTCTGGACATATTGTTTACGCCCCGCAATGGTATCCGTGAACTCTGTGTCTACATCACGGAACTGCTGAAAGAAGTATCTGTTTTATATCGTCAGGAACAGGAAAGCGATGACATTTTCAATCAGCTGTACCGTGAATCTCTCTTCAAAAGTTTCACATTAGTCAACAGGTTGCTCAATCTGATAGACAACAACGAATTGCAGGTACGCATAGAAACTCTGAAACGTTTATTAAATAAAATACTGAATGCAGCCAACATTCCTTTTCATGGTGAACCGGCTATAGGAATGCAGATCATGGGAGTATTGGAAACACGTAACCTCGACTTCCGTAACTTGCTCCTTCTATCGCTTAATGAAGGCCAATTGCCCAAATCGGGAGGTGAGTCATCATTCATCCCTTATAATTTACGCAAAGCTTTCGGCATGACTACTATTGAACATAAGAATGCTGTTTATGCCTATTATTTCTATCGCCTGATTCAGCGTGCAGAAAATATAACCTTAATGTATAACACCTCATCAGATGGGTTAAACAGAGGAGAATGGTCACGTTTCATGCTACAGTTTCTGATTGAATGGCCACATGAAATCAGCCGTGAATATCTTGAAGCCGGACAATCGCCACAAAACAGCAAGGAAATCCGCATTACAAAAACCCCGGAAATTATTGACCGTTTATACCGGACTTATGACTTCTCACGCAACCCGGATGCCCTAATACTTTCGCCTTCAGCATTAAACACCTATCTTGATTGTCGGCTGAAGTTTTATTTCCGTTATGTGGCACGCCTTAAAGCTCCCGATGAAGTCAGTGCTGAAATTGACTCCGCCCTGTTCGGAACCATCTTCCACCGTTCTGCCCAATTGGTTTATTTAGATCTGACAGCCAACAAACGAGATGTCCATAAAGAAGATCTTGAACGCCTATTGCGCGATAATATCCGTCTTCAAAACTACGTGGATATAGCTTTTAAAGAAATATTTTTTCATGTTCCTATCGACGAGAAGCCCGAGTATAACGGAATCCAGCTAATAAACTCAAAGGTTATCACTTCGTATCTCCGCCAACTGCTGCGTAATGACCTGCAATATGCCCCTTTCCGAATGATGGGTATGGAACAGGAAGTAGTGGAGGATATCCGGATAGAAGGGCCTGTGGGAAAGTTATCACTAAGAATCGGAGGCACCATCGACCGTATGGATAGCAAAGAAGGTACACTCCGAATTGTGGATTATAAGACCGGAGGCAGCCCCAAAGTACCGGCAAATATAGAACAATTATTCACACCTGCCGAAGGACGCCCCAACTACATCTTCCAAACTTTCCTATACGCCGCCATTATGGCACGGCAACAGGCACTAAAAGTAGCTCCCTCGCTACTCTATATTCATCGGGCAGCTTCCGAGAGTTACTCTCCTGTAATTGAAATAGGAGAAGCTCGCAAGCCTAAACTGCCGGTCGATGATTTTTCGGTTTATGAAGATGAATTCCGTGAGCGTCTCCTGAAATTGCTTGAAGAGATATACGATGACAAAGAGGAATTCACTCAAACTGAGGATACAAAGAAATGTGAATATTGCGATTTTAAAGCAATGTGCAAACGATAATAAAAACCTCCTATCCATATATAATCCCAGAAACAACACCGGAATCCGGCAATAGAAAAAATGGAGCTGTGTCGAAATGAAGTAAACCCCGAAAGTTTTTTGTCCAACTTTCGGGGTTTACTTATTATGTTAAGACATCACAGATAACACAGATAAAGTTCACCCTGTGATGAATGGGAGTACATCTCCATTTTTATTAGAATAATCTATATTCGGAACGATTCTTCCATCGCTATCGGAATCCTTATTTTTTCAGTGGAATCGAGAAATAGAAAGTTGAACCTTCATCTTTAACAGAAGTAAACCACAACTTTCCTCCATTTTTCACAACAAAATCCTGGCACAAAAGTAACCCGAGTCCCGAACCTTCTTCATTATTAGTACCGAATGTACTGAAATGTGTATCGGTATGCAACAGTTTTTTCTGGCTTTCTTCGTCAATACCGCATCCGCTATCTTTAACACTAACTACCGACATTCCATCCGACTCTTCAACTTTTATAAGAACTTCGGAACCTTCATTACTGAATTTAATGGCATTGCTTATTAAATTGCGTATCACCGTCTTTATCATATCGATATCGGCATGTACCGCCTGACATTCCGGCGATTCAATTCGCAAACGAATATTCTTCAGGCCGGCAACCATTGCGAAGATTTCTCCTACTCCCTCTACAACTTCCACCATGTCGATATCCTGATATACGACTTTAAGCTTACCTATCTGGCTTTTTGTCCATTTCAGTAAGTTATCCAACAACGAAAACACATCTTCGGTAGTCTGATTGGCCATAGTCAGCAGTTCATACATATCTTCGCCGATTTTTTCTTTGGGCAAACTAAGAATCAGCATATTAAGCACCATCTTAATAGATCCCATAGGCGAACGGAGGTCATGGGCAATCACAGAATAAAGCTTATCACGCCCGATAATCGTCTTTTTAAGTTCCTCCGTTTTGGCTTCAATAATACGTTTGGCCGCTACTAAAGAAATCTGATGACTGACCCGAATAATCAGTTCTTCTTTATTAAAAGGTTTAGAGATAAAATCGTTGCCGCCTACCTGAAATCCTTTGACTATATCGGCAGTACTATTCAATGCGGTCAAAAAGATGATCGGAATATGGGCCGCTTCGGGATCCGCCTTCAACTTTTGAGAAACTTCAAAACCACTCATATCCGGCATCATCACATCCAGCAATATCAGGTCGGGATTCTCTTTCTTTACTTGGTCCAATGCCTGATTCCCATTGCTAGCTGTCACTATGTTAAACTTCTCATTGGTCAGCAATACCTTCAATAAAAGGACATTGGACATAACATCGTCTACAATGAGAATTTTATATTCCGAGGGATTTATTTCCATATTCATCTTTATGTAGCTTTAATCTTGAGTTCTTATTTTATTATAACTTATACTTCATTTTGAAATAGTCAATCATACGATCCAAACCTTCATCCAGCAAAATAGTCGGTTGCCAACCCAATTTCTCCTGTGCCAGTCTGATATCAGGCTTACGCTGTTGGGGATCGTCGTGCGGCAGGGGCTTAAAAGTAATCTTCGACTTCGATCCGGTCTTTTGGATGATCTTCTCCGCTAACTGAAGCATGGAAAATTCATTCGGATTGCCAAGATTTATCGGTCCGATAAAATCATCACCCGTATTCATCATCCGGATCATACCCTCAACCAAATCATCAATATACTGGAAGCTACGGGTTTGCTCACCTGTCCCATAGATAGTAATATCGTCGTTCTTCAGTGCCTGGATAAGAAAATTAGAAACCACTCTCCCGTCATTCGGCAACATCCGAGGACCGTATGTATTGAAAATACGAACAATTTTAATGCGTACGTTATTCTGCCGATGATAATCCATAAAGAGAGTTTCAGAACAACGTTTCCCTTCATCATAACAAGAACGGATGCCGATCGGATTGACATTTCCCCAATAAGATTCAGGTTGCGGATGAACCTCCGGATCTCCATAAACCTCACTGGTTGAAGCTTGCAATATTTTAGCATTGAGCCTACGGGCTAACCCCAACATATTGATAGCTCCCATTACGGATGTTTTAATGGTTTGAATGGCATCGTACTGATAATGTATGGGAGACGCCGGGCAGGCAAGGTTGTATATTTCGTCTACTTCAGCACTATATGGAAATGTTATATCATGACGTACCACTTCGAAATGGTGGTTATCCATCAAATGGATAATATTTTCTTTTGATCCGGTAAAAAAATTATCCAGACAAATAACGTCGTGCCCCTCGTTGATTAGCCGGGTACAAAGATGCGAACCAATAAAACCCGCACCTCCGCTAACTAAGATTCTTTTCATGTAATTATTTTATAATGACAAAGGGCAAATACATGCTCTCTTCTCATCTATATCTGGACAAATGTATAAGATTTGATTAAAATATGCAAGTTTTTCGAACATATATTTTTAATAAAAAGAAACTGATTCTAAAAATTCTTTTATACCCCGGACGTACTACGCCAGCTTTCAAATTCTGCTCTTTTTTCTTTTGGAATGCAGATTTCAATTTCATCTTCATGAACCGTAATGTATGTTCGATAAACTTCTCAATCATTGCATTACTCAGCATAACGCACTTTAATACAATCTCATACGCCTGATAAATGCGATCATACGCATTGAACTGCGAATATAAAAAGCAAAGATGCCGTGCGGAATTATCGTGCGCACTCCAGCAATCTCCTTCTTTATACAGAAAAATACGACTATCATTGTTTATCTCTCTAATTAATACCTTTTCTAAATCCATCGTAATCGCTTTAGGGGTTTGACATAAAAGAACAAGCTTTCCGGCTTATGTCACAAAACTACATCGAGATTGAAGGATATTTGTGACCGGCAGAATGTTTCTATCCCTCCGGCCCTTTCTCTATATGTAGATTGATCGTGACAGACTTCCTCTTTTTGCAAGTAAGGGCACCAAATAAAAAATAGTTGCGAATTGCGAAACAAGCCGGGGGATAAAAGTGTTAAACAGAGAAACAGTACAAACTGAAAATTATGATAACAAACGAATTAAATATAGGCTTAATAGAAGCCGCAAAAGAAAAGATGCCGACCGGAACCAACTTGGCAAACACTCTAATGGACATTTTATATATAGGTAAGGAGGCCATCTATCGCCGACTGCGGGGAGAAGTACCGTTTACTTTGGCAGAAGCTGCCGTCATCTCGAGAAAAATGGGAATATCGCTCGACAAGATGATCGGTGTGAGTTTCAGCAACAATGCGGTATTCGACCTGAACGTCGTACACCATACCAATACATTCGAAACCTATCACGATATTCTCACGAAATATGTCAATGCATTCGATAACATCCGGGAAGATCCCACTACAGAAATGGCAACCTCTTCAAACATATTGCCTCAAGCATTATATCTCAAACATGATGTACTTTCAAAGTTTCGTCTGTTTAAATGGATGTACCAGAATGAAAATATCAAATGCAAGCATTTTGATGAACTGGAAATTCCCCACAAAATATATAACATCCAGAAAGACTTTGTCAATATGACACAGCAGATGAAGACGACTGATTATATCTGGGACAATACCGTATTCGAACATGTAGTGAGAGACATACAGTTCTTTTCGGAAATCCACCTGGTTTCGGAAGAAGACAAAGAGTTGATAAAAGACGATTTATTGCTTCTGACGGATGAATTGGAAGAGTTGGCCGGAAAAGGTAAGTATGAAACCGGTAACGATGTACGTATCTATATCTCAAATATCAAGTTCGATGCCACCTATAGCTATGTGGCAACCAGCAACAGCCATATCAGTATGATACGCATATACTCCATCAATGCCATCACAACGCAGGATGACGGCATGTTCCGCAGCCTGAAAGAGTGGGTACAATCACTCAAAAAATTCTCAACTCAAATATCCGAAAGCGGAGAGATGCAACGTATACGTTTCTTTAATGAACAGCGTGAAATAATAAATACCTTATAACTTTATTAAAAACGAAAAACGAAACAATGTAGGAGAACAGTGACAATTATCGGAAACAGGTGGCAATGCCATCTGTTTTTTTTCATTCTCCAGCCATCCCTCCGACAAGAATTCTCCAATCAGAAAATCCCTCTTTTTTCTACACATGATATACCATACAAAAGTTCGGTCTACTTACTCTATATTTGCATATGTCACAAGCCATTGTGATTCTCGCAATATTATTAATCAATAACCCAAACGGCAGTTATGAAAAATTATATCGTTAACGAACTCATTGCAGCAATGAAAGAACGGATTCCCCGTGGAATAAATCTGGCCAACTACCTGACAGATGCCCTATGTATGGGAAAAGAGGCTGTATACCGAAGATTACGAGGCGAAGTGGCTTTCACCTTTGACGAAATTGCCATGATTTCATGCAAACTGGGAATATCAATTGATCAGATTATTGGAAATCACCAGTCGAACCGTGTGACTTTCGATTTAAACCTGCTTCACTCACCCGATCCTCTGGAAAGTTATTATGAGATTATAGAACGCTATCTGCGCATATTCAACTACGTAAAAGATGATATCAGCACGAAGATATATACCGCTTCGAACGTAATTCCTTTCACCCTCTATTCTTCGTACGAATACTTATCAAAGTTTCGCCTGTGCAGATGGATTTATCAAAATGGAAAAATACGTACCCCAAACAGCTTATCGGGAATGCACATACCGGACAAAGCGGTCCATGCCCATAAACTGTTGAGTGAGGCTGTCAAAGCGTGCAGAAAGACCTGTTTTATATGGGACAGCAATGTCTTCTACTCGTTTGTAAAAGAGATGAAGTATTTTGCCGGCCTCAATCTGATTTCGGAAACAGACCTGATACATTTAAAAAACGAACTGGAACTGTTGCTGCATGAACTGGAACAGATATCCGCAAAAGGTGAATTCAGTAACGGAAACAAAGTAGCCATTTACTTATCCAATATCGATTTTGAAGCAACCTACAGCTATATAGAAAAGAAAGATTTCCAAATCAGTCTCCTCCGGGTATATTCTATTAACTCAATGGACTCTCAAAGCCCACGAATTTGCGGCATACAAAAAGACTGGATACAATCATTGAAAAGACACTCCACACTGATTTCAGAAAGCGGAGAGTCCCAAAGAATTACTTTCCTGGAACAGCAGAAGAGTTTCATCGACACCCTGTAACCCCCGACCGACCAATACCTGTATAAAAATATGGCTACACCCTT
>ENA-OOXY01000987-OOXY01000987.1-human-gut-metagenome-genome-assembly--contig:-NODE-987-length-21782-cov-4.303493_pt1 | contig 21782 bp, 20 predicted proteins | sample MGYA00241593_ERZ501355 | MGnify/ENA primary metagenome ERZ501355 (study PRJEB25962, sample SAMEA2042739) | human gut metagenome | biome: human gut; feature: human-associated habitat; material: faeces... | reverse complement strand
GCGCAGGCTCGGGCGCTGCGGTGATGCTGGCGTTTGCTCTCGGAACGGTGCCGCTGCTGCTGGCATTCGCAATGCTCGGAGCACTGATGCCGCGGGCGTGGACGAAGTATCTGCGCAAGCTCGGCGCGGTGCTCGTAACGGCGATGGGACTGAAAATGCTCCTCGGCGGGCTGCTGCTTTTGAGGTGATATAATAAAAACCGGAGTGCGGAATCTTGTCTGCACTCCGGTTTTTACGTTTGTTTTATTTCGCCGCGACGCCGTCGATATATGGCTTGCCGCGCTGCGCCTCGCGGCGGATATCCGGATGCTCAACGTCTCCCGAGACGAAGGCGATGTCGCAGCTTTGGCACCGTTAGTTTTGCTCTCGGTTTCGGGTGGCTAACAGCCCCAAGACGGCTCCGAAAGCGGCGGTCAAAGTCAAAATGAGCAGCACGCTCTGCACGGAAAGCCGATCCAGCATTATGCCGCCGGCAAGGGTTGCCGCTATGGTGCCCAAAGAAGCCGCCGCGGCAGTCATGGTTTGCCCTTTGGCCGAATCCGCAGCCGGCACGGTGCGTTCGACATAGTCCACTATCGCAGGGGTATACAGGCCAAACGAAAGACCGTGGAAAAGGTATGCCGCAAACAGCGCGGGCACACTGCCTGCCAAGCTGATAGCCAATAGCTTGATCGGAAAGAACAGCAGGCTCAGCCTTAGACAGCGCTTGCGCATTTTTGTGCTTACCCGACTGTAAGCCAGCATGGCGGGAAACTCAATGACGGCCGAGAAGAAGCTGAGTCGTCCGAGATCTGCATAATTACCTCGCAGATTTTGCACCACGTTGATCAAGAAATTGTTTACCGTGTTATTTGCCGCAAAAATGACCGCAATACCTAACAGCAAAAGACAAAAGCGCGGCATGGCGCGCATGAAGGAGAGCAGGGAAGCCTTGCCCTCTTCCTTTTTTTCGCCCAAGTCAACATGGGCGCAGACCCGATGCAGGGACAGGAGAACGGGCAGCTGTATTACCGCAGTGCAGACAATGGCAATAGGAATAATTGACGTTGAGAGCATCTGCACCAGCGCACCCATCGCCAATGCCGTCAGTGCGAAAGCCAAAGAGCCGACGCCTCTGGAAAGACCGAAGCTAAGGTCGGAATCAGCCTTTTGTATCAGCCCGGCAATCTTAATATATAACGGGTTTAACGACAGGCTGCACGCAAAACAAATGATCAGGAAGAGTCCCGTAAACAGATCTCTGCCGGAGTGAAGCACAAGGGAACAGGCTGCGGCAATCAGTAAGCCGAGTGCTGCCGTTGCTGCTGAAAACAGACGCAAGCGTCCGCGGTCTATTTCTGCACCGAGAAGGATAGAGCCCGAAAAACCCAGCAGATTTCCAAGCGCCGCGACCAATCCGACCTGCGCGTTGGAAAAGCCCAGCGCCCGCATAAAACTGACGGCAAAGCAGAACAGGGAGGCTGCACTGCACCAGTAGAGTGCTTGCAGCAGAGTGTAGTTTCTTCTGTTCACGGCACATCTCCCTTTAAAATGCAGGAACGGATCTTGTCACGAGTCATATCCGGACATAAGCTCCGTTTCTGTTTTGCCTGACTCGGTCAGAGCTTCAGCTCCAACTCTGCCTCCGGCTCTCTGGACCTGATGAGCCGGCTGTTTAACTGCCGGAGCGCACTGGCCAAGGCAGATATCTGTTCGTCGCTGAAAGACTCCAGCTCGTCGAAAAATGCCTCGAAAGTGTTCCAATTCAAGCTGGCGGAGTAATTTCGGTATACTTCCAGCCCCTTCTCCGAGGGCCTCAGCAGAATGTTCTTTCGGTTGCGTGTGGTCTGATACTTGTTCACCAGCCCATACGCACACAGCGCCTTAACGATTTTTGAGAAGGTGCTTTGAGCAATGCCCAGCCGCTCGGATATCATGTTCATATTCATATAAGCATCGTCATCCGAGTGCTCCAGAATATATTCAAACACCTGCCACTCCTGAGAGTTAAGGCAAATATCATCTGCCACGGAAAAACGTGTTGCAGACAATCTTTGTGTAATATTCGAGTGGCGAACGAGCTCTGCCACCAGCGGCCGATAACGGCCCATCCATCCGGTTTCCATTAGCATCTTCCTTTTCTCGGCCTAAATAAACTGTGTCCGAACCTATGCTTATTATGCCATTTTTTCGTTGTTTGTCAAGTTCCACAAAACAGCTATCCATATTTTGTGCAGTAAAAATACTTGACGGCCGTGCCGTCGACAATATATTATACGTGTAGCAAATACATTCTATAGAATATTTTAGTGCTGCAATAATTTATTTAGGAGGAACAAGAGATGAAACGAAGAAGTATCATTCTGGCGATCGCGCTGGTGATTATTCTGCTTGGCGGCATTCTTTCAGTGGCGGTCGACAATGACTTCGGAAGAATGCACACCCAAAGACTATACCTTGTAAACGACAACGGCTACACGGTTACGGCCAATTTGTTTATTCCGAATGCGGCGACGGCTGAGGCACCGGCTCCGGCATTTATCGTTGTGCCCGGCGGTGACTGCCCGTCTGACATCGGAAGCCCGTGGGCAACGGAGCTGGCTCGCCGCGGCTTTGTGGTGGCCCTGGTAGACTATTCCGGATGCGGCGATACCGAGGCAGACCCGAGCTCTCAGTATTGGACCAATCCCGACGGCGCGATGGAACTGGACACCGTATATGATTTCGTGGAGTCCTTGGATTTCGTTGACTCTGACAACATAGGCGTCGGCGGTCACTCGATGGGCTCCCTCTACAGCTACCGCCTTTCGTTAGTGCGCCCGGTGAGCATGGTCGTGTCGGATGTTCGCTTCAACGATGCCCCCGCTGAGTATGATTTCAATTTCGTCCAGATATCCGCCACGCACGACGAAGGTCTTCTGGACCGACTCAGCACATTCGACGAAATGTATACCGATCCTTTCCTCTGCGGCATATTCGGAACGGAGCAGATCGTTCCCAACCAGCTTTATGGCTCGTGGGAAAACCGTACCGGACGCATCTTCATTCCCCTGAACCAAACTCATCAGGATGATATGATTTCCGGTCAGTTCCTGAAGGCTCTGACGGAATCGGTTTCCACCGCCATGGGTGCACCGAATCCTCTGCCCGGCGATGACCTGGTCTATGGCTGGAAGGTCGTTGCCCATATTTTGATGATTATCGGCCTTGTGGGCGCTCTCTTTGCACTGGGCGGTCTGCTGGTAGACTCTCGCCTTTTTGAGAGCCTGAAGCTCAAGGCTCCCGAACACTCCGGCGGACTGAAGGCCGGCACCAAGGGCTTTTGGATCGCGGCCGTCATTCTCACGCTGATTCCCGTTGCACTCTTTTTCCCGGGGACGGCAGTGGGCAACACAATGGCCTCCAATGCCCTATTCCAACTGGGCACTACCCCCAACGGATATGTGGTATGGATGCTGTTCTCGGCTTGTGCGCTGCTTGTATATCTGCTGGTCTATCACTTTGCCGTGGGCAAAAAGCTTGGCGCTACCGCGAAGTCCTACGGCCTTGCTACCTCGGACGGAGAGGGGTTCCGCTTCGGCCATATCCTGAAATCCGCCATCCTGGCTTTGGCGCTGTTCCTCTTTGCTTATGGGGTGCTCCTCATGATTTTCCGCCACGCCAACACGGATATCCATGTCTGGACCAACAGCCTGCGTCCCTTCAACGCGGCGCGTTCTCAGACCATGCCTTGGTACTTCCTGGCGATTCTGCCCTACTTCGCGCTGTTCCAGCTCTGCGGCAGTGTTTTGGACTTCGGGGATGATCGCAAGGGCAAGGTGAAGAGCATCGTTCTGGGCACTTTGATCTGCCTGGCGGGCATGATCCTTTTGCTGGCCTTCCATGAGATAACGCTCCGAACCAATCGGCCTTTCTATACCGGCCACTTTGCGCACTTCTACTTAGACCTGCTCACCAACCTGCTGCCGCAGTTCGCCATTGCATCCGCATTGGCATCTTATCTGCGCAAAAAGACGAACAGCGTTTATGTCGGTGTGTTCCTCGGAACTGCCATGCTGGCCTTCGGAATGGTGTCCACAAACAGCCTTGCCATGATCATCTCCTGACGAATATGGTGAAAAGAATTCGTTTTGGGATTATGGATTTATAATTAATTGATTTGAGGACCGAGAGCAACTGCTCTCGGTCCTCTTTGACGGAGTGAGCCTTGTTGCGGTCCTTCAAGGAAGGCCGCCGGACGGACGAGGAAATACCGGATTTTATGAAATCGTTCGGCTGGGCGAGGCGGACAAAAAATCAATAGCAGACCGCGGGTACACCGTTGTGGACTTAAATGACGCCACAGCGGAGCCCGCGGTTTTTGCGTTTATTTTATTTTGCCGCGACGCCGTCGATATATGGCTTGCCGCGCTGCGCCTCGCGGATGAGCTCCTTCATGGGCTTTGTCAGATACGTGTCCTTGCGGCATATGAGCGACCACTCCATGCGGGTGTACGGCTCGGGCAGCTCGTAGGAATAGACGGGGAAACGCGTTTTGTAAAAGCTGATGCAGCTTTTCGGGAAGCAGGCGACGCCCATTCCCGCAACAACGTTTGAAAAAATCGTGCTGAGACTCGACGATTCGAGCACCTGCTTGGACTTCACTCCTATATGCTCGGCAAAGCGGTCGTACAGGATGCGGCACACGCAGCCGGTCGGAAACGACAGAATTTGATTTTGCAGGAGCTTTTTGAAATCGACGGTCTCGCCGCAGTCCTTATTCGTGACGATGACGACGTGGTCCTCGCCGATGACCCATTTGCGGATATCCGGATGCTCGACGTCTCCCGATACGAAGGCGAGGTCGCAGCTGTGACCCAGCACCCTTTCCACCAGCCCGTTGGGGCCGAAGGTGGGACCGTTTTCAATCTGAACCGAGACCTTGGGGTGCTTGTCGCTGTAGCCTGTGAGTATTTCGGGGAGGATGGAGACCGCGATAGACTCAAGCGTTCCGATGTTTATGCAGCAGCCCGAGGCGTGGTTTTCCATCGCCTTGGTCATCTCGCCCGACATATGCAGCATTTTGACGGCATGGCAAAGCGCCTCTCACGCGCGATAGTGCCGCAAGAGTTGCTAATTATTTTAAGGATATAAATGCTGCATGGCTAATGGGCGAAAGTAAGTTTAAAACAAAATTTGAGCAAGCGTATTATGATGAATGCCCGACACATGAAGAATGTGCCTGGACGTAAGACTGACATGAAGGATGCCCAGTGGATCGCCACATTGCTTAGGGCGGGATTGCTCAAAGGCAGCTTTATCCCGGATAAAGCATTCCGAGAGCTGCGGCATCTGACCCGGTATCGCAAGAGCGTTGTCCATGACATTACGGCACAAAAGAACCGGATCGATAAATTCCTGCAAAGTTCCGGATTCCGCTTCACTGCATTCCTTTCGGATACCTTTGGTGCTTCCGGAAGAAACATCGTTCGGCATCTTATTGAGCACAGCAGCATTGACCGGGAAGCGTTGGATAAGTGTCTGAAGGCCAAAACCAGAAACCGAATTGACGAAATACTTGTTGCACTGAATGGATCACTTTCCGAGCATCAGCGCAGATTCCTGAATATGGTGTTTCGGCATCTGGAAGATTTGGAAGCACATAAGCATACTGTTGAGGACGAAATCACCGAGGAAGTTCTGAAACATACTGATGCACTGAATCTCCTTTGCTCCATTCCCGGAATTGATGTCACTGCAGCAGCTGCTATCATTGCGGAAATCGGTACTGATATGAGTTCATTCCCGGATTCCCAACACATTTGCTCCTGGGTGGGACTGAGTCCAGGCAACAACGAGAGTGCTGGTAAACGAAAGAGCGTCCATATCAATAAAGGCAATCCTTATCTGAAGAACATGCTGTGCGAGGTCGCGTGGATCATGGCATCTCACCGCAAACTGTATCTTTCCGGCTGGTACTGGAAAGTGAAACAGCGGAAGGGAGCGAAGCGGGCAACGATTGCGTTGGCCCGGAAGATCCTTTCCATCATCTACACCATGCTGAAAACCGGAACTCCCTATAATGAGGAATGCTTTGAACAGCGCAGACTGCGATGCGAACGGAAACGTGCAAACCGCTTGGTGAATGAATTGCAGAAGCTGGGCTACGTAGTGGTAGCACCCGACTGATGCTTACTCCCATATTGCTCCGCCAGCGACAGGCAAGGCCTGCCGCTATTTGTGCTGTGAATCTTTCATCTATGAGGCGTTGAAAAACGCTTTGTCAAGGTTCACGCTACGACTTATTTTCGTAGCAAGGTGCAGTTGAGAGGGTTTATCCCCTCAAGGGGTAGAACACGAGAAAAGCAAAAATATAAGGGTCCGAGAAATTTTTCTAAAATTTTTTCATACAACCTTCATTTGCTTGTTCTATGGAATCAGCAGATACAAAAAAAGGCCCAGCTACCATGACTGGCAACTGGGTTCTAAACTTTATGATATGGAATATATGGGAATAAACTTCGGCAAAGAAATTCAAACCGAAACAAAAGCACTAAAAGTTAAAAATTGATCTCTGCACAGGTTTCCCCAAACGAGGAAAGTAGGCAAATTTTCCCCTATTTTTTAACCCATTATGGGTCTAAAAACAAGTTTTCCCCTATGGTTAACCCATTAAAAAGGGGATAAAGAGCATCAAATTCCCTCAAACAGAAACAGAAGTATCAAAAATAAAAAGCCCCGAAAACGTAGTGTTTTCAGGGCTTTTGAGCATTTTGTAAGAGAAATTATCGCTTGCAGAACTTCCAGAGCCTGATCGTGACGATGTTGACTTCGGACGCTTTTCTTCGTTTTATGCCCGGAAAACAGCGTATTTCAGCGTTTTTTAGATGTATTCGATTATGAAATCCGACTTCGCAGAAAGACTGCGAAAAACAGGTTTTGCTACTTGCTTGCTCCTTGTGCGCAGCTGCCCAGGGCTTCGCAGGACAACAGGATAGACAAAATCTGAGTGCTGTAAATTTGATTCACCTCAAAATCAAATTCACATACGGAGGACACATATCATGGAGAAATACATCTACGATCAGAACAATGGCCTTTGGTACGAGCTTCAGGGTGACTATTACATCCCCTGTCTTGTGTTGGATGAAACCGATACCCCGCCCATCGGAATGTGGGGCAGACGGCATCTGAGCTACCTCAAAGAGCATCGACCTGTATTGCACACCAGTCTGGTGCTGAGTGGAAAGCTACACTCCTACCTTGCTGAGGTGGATAACCGGGCAACTGAAATGCTCGACCGCCTCATAAAGCAGATGGCGGCACAGCAGGGTATTACCGAGCAGCTGAAAGCACAGGATCAGATGACATGGGTGCAGCGGATGAATAATATCCGTAATGCTGCCGAGGAGATCGTCCTCCAGGAAGTCATCTATGGGGAGGGTACCGTATGAAGCTGCTGAAAGAATTCTGGTATGGGAACATTGAACCCACGGAATATGATTCCGATGCCAGCAAGGAATACAAGGAAATACTTCGCCTGATCTCCAGCAATGAGGAGAAATTACAGACAACCATGACGGATGAACAAAAAGAACTGTTTTCTCGATACACAGATGCTGTTCGTGAATATCAAACCATGGCAGAGTGCTTGCTGTTCCAGAACAGCTTTCGGCTTGGTGCCCGGATGATGCTGGAAGTCATGGAAGATTAACTATAGCAACGATCAGCCGGGTGGTGAATAACTGCTCGGCTGATTTATTTCCATGTACCAAAGGTACCGACATATTTATCAGCACGTGCTATGGGTTTGGACATATGCACAATATGATGATCCATTAATTCTTCTGCGGTTCCGAGATGACACTTTTTATACTTTTTCCCAGAACCACATGGACATAATTCATTTCGACCAATCGACTTAAATTCCGGCTTTATTACCTTTATTGTCTCTATAGAAAATTCGTCGTACGGATCATCAATCTCCCGTATGAGTTCTTCTAACATACCATAATTATACTCATAATCTGGAATCTGTAAGAAAGTATATTTATCAAATGGGTCTGTTACTACGCATAATGCTTTCAGTTCTATATCGGTTACTTTTCTCAGACATAACTCGCCCATGTACAGCTTTCCAACTTTGTGTCCACATGGTTTTCGTAATGAAACTGGCTTTCCGCAAATGGTACATTCTTCTGCCTTGATGATGCACTCTCTACTGAGAAAATGACAATACGGAAAAAGCTTCTGATATTCCTTAATCATCCGTGCTATGAAAAGCAGATGATACTGGTCATTGCCCTGGGATGTATCAAAATTGTTTTCCAAATTGCTTAGACCTATATCGACACGATCAAACATGCACCAAGCATCTTCGTAATTTTTGAGTTTTAGAGAATTTACAGCGGATATAAACCCTTTTTGAAGGTGATATATCTGTTTTAAGCACCAGCAATAGTCTGCTCGTTCTTCGTTTTGCTGGGAAATGGCATCTTTGCGCAGCTGTTCGATTTCTTCGCCAATGCTATCGTCCAGTGAAGAATGCTTTAGGGCTAAGTAGGTTTCTATTTCTGTAATAGTCATACTTTATCTTTTGAGAACAAATCTTTAGCTACTTGGTCCAAGGTATCTTTTACACCGGAAACAGGTCCTTCGTAAGTGATCATTTTGGTTTTCTTCTTATCTGTTTCTTCGGTAATAATTTTAACTTTAGCTGATGTGTCCTCGGCTTTTCTGTGATACTTTTTTATCAGATCATACAGGAAAGAGGACACAAGATTAATAGCTATGCTGAATAGGGCTGATTCAACAATAATTGTCGCTACCTCAATAGCTGCAGAGTGTAACTCAATACACTGGAAATCCTCGTCTGAAACTGCTATATCGACGATAACATCATCACCAGCAGTTTCTTTGATGAAATCAAAGAACTCCCTTGTGGTTTCCGGGAAAAGAACATCTCCCTCATCTCTAAATCCTTCATTAGGAATGATAAGAAGGTTGGCCTTCTTTATATCAGCCATATATTCTATGGGAATATATGGCTTCTCATAGATTCCGTCAAAGGTGATATCAGTATCCGACACATTAAGCACCGTGTCAATAATCTCATGTTTCATATGTTCCCTCCGTAAGATATACATCAATACTTACGACATTCCAGTTATGCAGTATAAAGTTAAACTCCCGTATCCGCTTGGTATTCTACCAACATAGCAGCAGAATCTTTGAGAAAATTAACATAGTATTCGAAAAAAGTGGGGTCAGCTCGTCTGTTTCCTGTCTTGTACTCGGAAACGAACTTAGCTGGAGTAATATCGTTAGGCAAATGTCCTACTTTTCCTCTCACTAAGTTTTCGAAGTCTTCACGAGCTTTTCTCGATGTATGGGCAATGGCGTTTCTAATCTTCTTAACAGCGTTTATATCCCCCTTTAACGTAAGCAACAATTGGAAGGGACCGCCATTTTCAAAAAAATTCCCTGCATTGATCATTATTTTATTGACATCTGTCCAATCTGGATAAGTTGTCACATTCTTTATCAAATTATATGCGTGGTCATCACTGGTAGGCGAAACATAGACAGTAATAGCAGTTCCGTTCTCGCTAATATTACCTTGCATATATGAAATGAATGTATCTTCAAGGAATTTTTCCCAGGAACTGTAGACAGTCAGAATGATGTTTTCAATAATCATATACTTCATGTCTGCAGTAAAACCATTAACCTGATTTTCGTTGAACAATGAAACTGTATCAAAGTATACCTGTAATGCCCAGTCACATTTCGAACGGAAGTTAGTCAAATGATCATCCAAAATATTAGGCATATCAATCCCTTATGCTCTCATACAGCTTGTTAACAATAAAGCTGCATCTGGTTGTTCTGGCCGGTACATCAGTTGTAGCATCTTTGGTCGATTTGATAAAGTCGAAATACTCCTTTGGAATTTCGTCCATTTCAAAAATGCTGTTTATATCCTCCAAGGTGTTAACAATTTTGGGAATATCTTTCTCCGTAATGGCTTTTCTGGGCAACGCCATATTTGGAATACCAAAATTCATGTGATAGAGCGCAACAAAGAGGCCATAGAAATTGGGGACAGTTCTGAAATTAGATGTTTTCAGTGTTGAACCAAAAAGATTGCCAATTAAATCCATCGTCCCCTTTATATTGGATTCAATCTCTTTTCTGCAGCCAAAATCCTCATCATACTTGGAGTAGTATTTTTCGGCAGATTTTTTAGATTGAATTCCTTCCAAAGCGGCTATAATGAGATCTGTCATCAATTCCGCTTCTGCCATTCGCATAATTTTAGTATCTGTAAAAATGCGATTTTCGGTCCAGAAAGTATAGAAATCACCGCTGAGTTTGTAAACGAGCTGCTTAAAATAGCCGAAATACTTCGCATTAAAAAGTTCTTGCTTATTCAGCGATACAGAATATGTGTTCAATCTGGCGAAAACATCCAAAATATCTCTGTCCTGGACATCAAGCAACAAATCAACTGATAATTCGTACTTCAAAAATTCGCCCTGTACTTCATCTGGAAGTTCAGAGTATAACATTCCACCAAATTCCTCATTATGGACTTTGCTAATTCTGAAGCCATCCTTCACAAAAGAAAGAATAGTCCTTATGCGTTGCTGCCCGTCAACAATTTCTCTGGTAGTTTTCTTTGTCTTAGGATCTGTAGTGGCCCGGATAAAAATTTTGGGAAGCGGTTTATCCTTGAGGATAGTGTCGATCAAATATGATTTCGCTTGAGGAGACCATACAGATCGACGCTGGAATTTGGGGGATATTTCGAGCTGTCCTCGATCATCCCATTCTATAAAATCGTTTATACTATAAGTGCGTGAATCGAAATTCTTCATGTGATTTCCTCCAAAATACATACTGTCACCTCTCGAAAGTTGTTCTTAAAGTAACAGTATACACACAATGGCTTGATTATATGATAGTTTCTTGGCGCAAATAGATGCTGGATTTTATAGCGTCTGAATGAGCCTTATTCGATGAATAGGGAACTATCACTGAAAGATGACGGATAGGACATCGGCATAATCCATTGGTTGAAAACAACGATATATGCATAGACTGAGCCTTTACCGAATCGTTCGTGATTGAGTGTCTTACCATCGGATTCCATCGACACCTCGTCTGGCAATCCTCTCAAATACGGCAATTCCATTGTTTTGGCTTGGCAGCCGGGGAAAGACGCCAGCAATCCAACAACCTGTCCAACACCGAACGACACATGTCTGACCATGGCTCCGGGAGGAACAATCGGCGCAGTAGCAACCGTACGCTTTATGCCGGTTCTGACCTCTTGTGCTCGCTCGGCCACAACAGCGTTGATATGCTGCTTCCAATCGGGAGCATCCAGGATGTCCCGCTTTGTTTCACATTCCAGAATCAGGTCACGCAAATGTTCCGGCTTGGCCTGTTTACCTTCAAACATTGCGACAAAGTATTTCTGGAACTGCTCCAGCGTCAGAGGAACAATATCCAGGCGCTGCTTCATATCGCCCTTTGCATACCAAATGCCGTGACGGAATGTTTCGGCAGTATTGGTGTCGATTCTGACAGCGATGAACATACCGTATACCGGCTTTTCGTACTTCAATACTGCATCAGAGACATGGCGTCTGACAGGTTCACCTTCCATTGCTTCCTGACGGGAGGAGGTGGACATTGTAACTTCGGTGAGAATTGTGAAATCATCAAATTCACAGTACAAATCGCCCTTGCCGCCGCCAGCTGCAGAAACAGGCATGAAGTCAGAATCCAACTTAAATCCACGGACTTCATACGGTTTATTCATCATGTGGTCGATTGCAAGCGCAGCTCTCCAGAGTGTCCATTCGAGGTACGCCGGCGTTTCGTCCTTGGGCACTTCGATAGCGTTATCTTCGTCGTAAACCAGCTTGCCACCGCCCTTAATGAGCAGAGACATATAATCCGCAATTTCTTGCCACTGATTACACTGGTCGTTGGCATACTGGATTTCATCCGTCTGAGCAAGGATATTTTCAAGCCGCTGTCTTGCAATATTGATCTCAGCAGGTGTGGTCAACGGCAGATCAGAAATGTCAAATGCGATATGCCGTTCCTTCATCTGTTTAATCAGATCATCCAGCAAGGACTTTGCAACCTCTACATTGTCAGTAGGCAGCGGGGCTCCATTGCAGAGAAGTTTATACTGCTCCATAATCGGAGTGTCACTGGCAGTGCTCTTGGCAAGCTGCTCAGCCAATACATGCTTGGTAGGAACAATAATCAAACCTCTGCCCTTACGCTGGAGCACACCGGAAATTCGGAGGTAGCGCATATTCATATCGCTATAATCCAGGAAGTTGTCGGCTTTCTTGTCGTAGTTCTTTCCACGCTCAACAATCTCTTTCTTGTCAAATGGACGCTTTGCGGGTGCTGCCTCTCTGCGCTTTCTTAGATCGAGGATGTTATCAACAACCTCGGAAAGATTGTAACTCGGATTGGTGGTATGTCCCCAAAGTGCAAATTCAATGCGGCTGAGTTCCGAGGTTCCGGTTCTCTTTTCAAGCTCCAGCATAATAGCCAGCAGCCATCTCAGAGGGGAGAAATAGTGAATTCCATCAGGCAGAGCAAACTGTTCTACACTCATTGCCCGCAAATAGCATTCCTGTACCGCAGGATAGGTATCGGCTTTCAAAAACGATCTACCAAAAGGCGTAATATCATCCAGGATACCAAGATCCTCTTGGGTTCCATCCTTCTTTTTGACTTGAGGGTAGATAAATCCGTTCTTAGCAAACATCAAACGCCATTTTCTCGCATGGCTGCCGGATTCGTCTTTTCCATCCTCATTCTGAATAATTCCCTTTTCGTTCAGGTAATTCATAAAGCCGATTTCACTTTCTTTGCCGTGAAGGTTCCCTACATACGGAGAACCGGCAAACACCTTGAAACCATCCTGAATACGATTGGGGTTACGCAAGCCAGTATTACCTACCAGCCAAATATCAATCTGTTCGTTCATTTTGCAATCTCCAATCAATATCCTACAAATAAGTACTCCTGAACAGAGTTTCTATGGGTTTTAGCTTCATTTTGATTGCCGAAAGAATACTTATAGTCTATCGGAATTACTTCCACATGCTGCTTATATTTCGCCATGATCGCTACCATCTCGTCCTGTGTAGGCAGACTGTTGGAGGAATAGGAAACAATCAAAATACTGTTAGCAAATTTCTTAAACAGCTTATCAAACGCATCTGCGGCACCCTTACGGGTAGAGAAAGGTGTGGGATACGATTTGAACTTCTTCGTCTGCGTATGTTCTTGAATCTCTACGCCTTTCCAGTCACGGGCCAATCCTTCTACGAAATGGTATCTGCGAACATATTCGTTATCGGACAGCGGGGAGTAATATGGTGGATCAATATATACCAAATCAGCTTGTTCAACTCGTAAATCCATGGCATCGCCATGCTTGGAGCGATTCACCTTTCCATTGTCAAATACAGCACTGTTTACAGCTTCTACCGCATCAAGGAACTGTTCTGCAAGGGATTTTTGCAAATCCTTCCGTCCATCATCATATCTGTGACCGGTATAGGTAAAAATACCTCTCGGACGCTTCTTTGTGCAGGCACGAATAAGAGCCGTCATTGCGATGGCATGTTTATAAGGGTCACGGATTGCCGCAATGTTGGTACGAAGCGTATCAATCAGATCATTTTCTTCGTCAGTGTAGTATAAGCCCTGGAATTTTGTAGCTACAAAATGATCAGATTCCTTATGGGAAACCAGAAGCCGCTCTGCTTCTTCTAAAGGCAAAGTAACCGTATTGTTCTCAACCATCGCCTTTGTAAATGTTGCAGACATCGCCATGTAATCATTGCTGATGACAGCTTTGCCTTGCGCCTTAAACATATATCCCACAATCCCAGAACCGGAAAACAAATCTACCACAGTATTCACATTGAACTGTGACGCAACAGACCAAATCTCAGACAGCAACTTACTTTTGGAGCCCATAAAACGGGTAGGGGGATATGCAGATACCTGTTCCGGTAACGGCTTCGGTACCAATTTGATCGATGTACGCTGCTTTGGCGGAATTGTTACAATAACATCCTCGCCCTTTCTTGTTCTGCCATTGCAGGAAATGTGCCGCTTGGTTTGGATTACATCAATGGTAAACGGCGCATAAAGCTCATGTACCAGCGGATGATTGGAGTTTGTTAAAATGACATAGCATCCACGCTCATGCAGCGTCGTGACCATCTTTGCCAGTTCCACATGATCTTCTTCGTAAAACTGTTCCTTGGTATAACGCTTGAAATCAGAATATTCAGAGATTGGCAGGTACGGAGGGTCGAGGAAAACAAAGTCACCCGGCTGTGCGTAATGCTCTAAGACCAAGAGATAATCTCCGCACAGGATCTCTGCCTTTTTCAAGACCTCCGACGCAGCTCGCAAACCTTCTTCATCGCAGATTTTGGGATTCTTATATTTTCCAAAGGGAACATTAAACTGCCCCTGTTTATTGACTCGGTACAGGCCATTGAAACAGGTCTTATTCAGAAAAATCGTTCTTGCAGCTGCTTCTGCCTTCGGCAAGGCTGTCCATTCAAGGCTACGGACATCATAGAACATTTCACTGGTGTTTTCATATTTCTTTAAGTAATTGATTACTTCATCAACATGATCTGCGACCTGACGATACATATTGATAAGCTCTGGATTGCTGTCAGCAATCACGGCATTTTCGGGTTGAAGCGCAAAAAACATTGCACCACCGCCGAAAAACGGTTCGATATAGCGACCATAGGAAGTGGGTACTTTGGGAATGAGATCGCCTAACATTTGTGTCTTTCCGCCGGCCCATTTCAAGATGGGTTTTGCCTGTACGGGAATTGCCTTTTTGAGCGCTTGTTCAGCCATTGTACTCGCCTCCTTTACTTAGAAATTTCTGGAGTTAACTCCATAATATCACCGATGTCACACTGGAGAGCAGTGCAGATTTTTACAAGCACATCCGTGGTAACATTTTCGTTCTTTCCCAATTTTGCCATCGATGCATGACTGATTCCGGCGGCAGCGCACAAATCTTTCTTTTTCATGTCTCTGTCAATCAATAGCTTCCATAATTTTTTATAGCTTACCGCCATCCTTCACACCTCGTCTGCTATGTATGAAACCACTTCTTGGAAATCGGTTTTTAGTGAATTGATTTCAGCGAACGCTGAATTTTCATCAGTATAGCACATAATCTCGATTTTCTCAATAGCTGAGGATACTTTAATTGATGAAAGACCAGCTTTTTTCGTAAAAAACTGGTCTTTGTCAGTGATCATTTACTTGCTTTGCTTATCTGGCATCATCCCTCATGTGCGTTTTTCCTCTATGACGGGAGAAATATGCCCATAGGCTGTTTCTATCGATGATCTCCTCGTAACGGCGCAGCTTACTGCGAAGATCTTTGTTCTCCTGCTCCAGTTGTCCGGTACGGAGATCGCCACGGACGGACTTATACTTGGCGATTTCTGCTTTGGCAGCTGCGAGCTGCGCTTTCAGATCGGTAATTGTGTTTTTCAGGTCTGCAATAGTTTTCTTTGCTTCCTTCAACAGCCTTTTCAGCGTACTTTCCTGTTTTTCCTGCACCACATACTTTTCTGCCGCCGTAGCGAGCTTCTCATAATCTTCTCGTTCAATAGAAACTTTAGAAGAAAACGGCAGTGGCTTTGCTTTGATCTGCTCCACAGCTTCAATATCAACCTGTTGCTGTTGAACACGCTGGATGGTATGTTCCAGTTCTGCAAGCTCCTGCGTACGCTGCTCTCGCTTATATTCCAGAACACTCAGGTGTTCCCGGTGTTCGCCCTTTTGCTCCCATTCGATACCATGCTCCAGCATGATTTCTGCAAGGGTTTCTTTCTGCTTCTGTACCCATACTGTCCGTTCGGTCATGGAGCGCCCCTCGCCGGTAATGCCCTGATCGGCAAGTGCCTGTTTCAAAGACACACGGGTGGACAGACCCCGTTTACTTCCAGTGGTAAAGGGAATGAAGTCGATGTGCAGATGGGGCGTTGCTTCATCCATGTGCAGGTGTGCGGAAAACACATGGAGGTTCGGATTCCGCTCCTGAAAGCTACGCATGAATTTATCCAGGATGGTCCGGGCCAGTTCACCATTTTCGCCGGTGGAGGACATATCCTCCATATTTCCAATTTGGAAGATTACCTCGTAAAATGGCTTTTCCTGCTTGCCGTCACGGATTTTCTCGTAGTAGTTTTCAATACAGCGGTCTTTCCGTTTCTGCTTGGCGTTGAAGGCTGCCAGGGCTTCATCGAACAGTTCGTGATATGCCTGCTCGATGGGAGTGTAGCAGTATTCGGTGTTCAGATGCGATCTTTTCGGGTCAACATTTTCTGCTGTGTAGGTGCGACGGTTATGGGCAATAACACCTTTGCCGGACATTGCGCTGATGGTTCGTTTTATGGGTATCACCTCCGAAATTACGATGATTTCAATCAAAATACCTTTCGCCGCTTGGCGGCGGGTTTTGTTACTTTTGTCAAAAGTAACGCAAAAGCACTTTTGACACTACGCATCAAAAGCGCATTGCGCTCTCCGAGGGGGTATGCGGCTTCTGCGGAAGCCTGTGCCGTCTTGTCGGTAATGTGGTTTTCTGCCACATCCCTGAAAGCCGGCATGGGCTGCAACGATTCCGCAGCTACATCTGCTCCACCGCTGCCGCCCACTGGCAGAGAGGATTATGAAAATCCTCTCTGCCATCCATCTCGAAATCTGCGGATTTCTCGATGGGGACGGGAGATGCGGGGGTTACACAGGAAATGCAATAAATGCAGTATATTCCTGTCTACGCTGCGGCGGGATTAACGAAGATCCTCACATCCGCCGGTCTGCCGACCGACTGCCGCTCCGGTTCTTCCAAACGGAGATAGCCATGGCTTTCAAGCAATTCCAATGTTGGGAAGATTTCCTCCGTTTTCTTGAAGAACTTGCCACGGCACATCTGAAACAGGTCGGAGCGTTTGATTGTCGTGATATTCTTCTTTTTCAGTTTTGCCATCACGAATTTGGCTTTCTGGATGCTGAGATCGGTTCCCATCATGGAGTACGCATAGATGGAATGAGCAAGAAAGTATTTGCCAATCTGGATTGCCCGGTTCATGGTGGAAACGGAAATCTCTCTGTCTCCGTCATCCATATCCGCACCATGAAGCAATCCGGCGATGCGGAGCACTGCGCCGATATACTTGCTTGCCCAGTCGGAGATGGCCTGTCCCTCTCCGGCCAGAAACCTTTCGTGTTCCTGGAAGTAGTCCGCCATCAAGTCGTAGGCTTTTTCGGAGAGATGCAATGTCTGCGATTCCTCTGTGATCGGCAACGCCATCAGGTGAAAGATGAGATTACGGTATGCTGCGCTGATTTTCGGCGGAACGGACGGAGTACGGAATGTGCGCCCACCGATGCGGGAGTGTGGCGAGGAATAGAGGAAGCGGGCGATCAGACCACGGCCTGTCATGGTGGTATTGGACATGATCTCGTCCAGTACGCTGGGCTGGATGGAGAGGATTGCTGAAAGAGCCGGATGCAGGATGCACTCCGGGTCACGGGTTATTCTGTCCACATAGATGGTGTCACCGCAGTGACCTTTCAGCCAGATGTCGATATTGGCTTTATTGGAATATCTTCCTGCCATAATATCGAAGATACCGCCCTCGGTAGAGATTACAGAGAATACTCCGCCGTTGGCTGCCATCAGGCTGGTAAGTGCTTCACTGGAACAATCGTCTGCGAAAAAGCGGACTGGCTTCAATTCCGGCATATCTTCCAACTGTCCTTGCAGATGTCGCAATTCGAGTTCGAGTTCCCGGTTTTCTGCCCGTTCCAGTTTCTTTTGAATACCAGCGATCTGTCGTTCCAGCGATTCACGCTGCTGTCGATTCTCACGAATTTCGGAGCTTCTGGCTTGATTGTATTCCTGCTCGTATTCGTAGAGATATTTTGTCATATCCCGCATAACGCTGGATTTTCGCTCGCCAGGGGCGGCAATGACCACCGTGTAAAGGCTCAGGGGCTCATAATAGCCCGGAGTTCCTTCTACCTTGTATTTTCCCTGCAAACAGATTGCCAGGACGCCAAGACTGATCACAGCCGCCATATCCGGTGCTGTCTGGCTGTGCTCGGCAACTGCGCTGACATATCTTCGGATAACATCCGGCAGCGCATCCACAGGAAAAGGCGGAAGATCACTCCACTGCGGTGTCAATGAAACCAATGGAGGGAACTGCGGTGCGTGCTCCTGCTTCGGCGTGTAGACCTCTTTGCAGTTATCAATGGCCTTCTGAATGGTAATTGCACCATAGGTGGTTCCTGCCTGCGGCCTATCCCATTTATCACGCATCAGTCCAGACTGACGGAACAAACGGTCCATCTGCGCCGGGTCTTTTCTTGTCCAGAAGGCAAGGTGGCTGCACAGAGCCATATCTGCTTCCGATTGGGAGCTATAACCCATCGTGGAGCCTTTCCAAAGGGATTTGAACGCTGTGCCGTTCCTGCTGGTCATTGCCATTCTGATCAGGTCGCCGAAATCTGCTGGGGGATTTGCTGCATTTATTGCATTTCCTGCATTAGTTTCCGGTCTGCGCATATATCGTTCCAACAGAAGTTGCAGCTCTTTGGAACGGTCTCCGAACTCGTAGGATTCGCAGACATTTCTGGTGATGGTCACATATTTGCTGGTTGCGCCTGCCACATATACCTCAATACCAACTTGATGGTTCATAATATAGAAGTGCTTGGTATCATATTGGAAGCCATCTGCCCGGAAAAGAATGTGCAGGCCGTTTCCGCTGGGACTGAACTCTGTGTAGCTGTGCATCAAATGGACGATTTCGGCGGCGGTCTCGGAATAATAGCCGCTGTCTGTCACACAACTGTCCAGATCAATGGCGCAGATGCCATTGAAAATTCCGATACCAATACCGTCATAGCCGCTGGCCTGTATTGCTGTTTCGTAAGATACGAAGCTGCGGGGATCGTTGCTTTTTGCGCCCTGTCCGGTATCCGGCTGATACGGAACCTTGGTGCGCCGTCCGTTCCTTTCCTCGTAGCGCCAACAGCAGAACAGGCCTTCTTTTATTAAACTGTCTGGTAAAGCTGTCAATTTCAAATAACCTCCTGAATTTTGTTGTTGAAATTGGCATCTGTCGTGTTATAATATCCTTGCTAACTGATAGTTCGCACGGCAGCTGCCGTTGGGACTGTCCTCAAGAGTTCTCATCTGCCAGGATGAGAGCTCTTTTCTTTTTTACGCTGCGCCCGGCTGGAAGTATCCGATTTCCTCCCACACCTTCCGGTCGGGGCAGTAGTAGTTGTACTCGTTGGAATTGTCCAGCTTGATGGCAACTCCGAATTTCAGAATGCCTTTCTGCAGGCCAACTCGTACATACTGAGCGTCCTTGTGCATCGCTGCGGCGATTTCGGTGATGGGAACATTCCGTCCGGTGAAGGGCGGCAGTTCAACGTATACCTTTTTCTCCATGTGTGTTACCTCCTTGTTGATTGAATTACGAATTATCAGTTCGTACTTGTATTATACACATGCCACTGCACCATGTCAACACTAAATACGAAAAATAAATTCATATTACGCTCTTGCAATTCGCACGACAACGTGATACAATGCAGGCGAGGTGATGATAATGAGCAGCAACCCAGCTGAAATCGGCGAGAGAATCAAAGCGGCCCGCAGGGCAGCGAACTTGAGCCAGACTGAACTTGCCAAACGGCTTGACAAAACCATGCGTACAATCCAGAAGTACGAAAGCGGTGAAATTGAACCTTCCATAGCGATGATAAACGCCATTGCCAAAGTGCTGGACGTATCTCCGGCAGACCTGATCGGTTACAGAAAGCCGATAATTCAACTGGATAGCCTTTCCGATGTGATCGCAGTCCTGTACCAGCTGAATAAAAAAGCCGGTCTGCGCTTCGAGATCGATGTGCAGCGCCCTCCACAGAGCGAGGATTGGACTTGCTCTCTCCGGTTCAATGGAAATAATCGCTCTGCGGATATGAACTCCTCTCTGTGTCTGATTCTGGAAGACTTCCGGGATGAACGAGAGAAGCTGGAGACCTACTGGACAGATCAGGCGGCTTTCGATCTCTGGATTGAAAAGGAACTGGCCTACTACGCAGATGCTAAACTGGCTGACAGGGAAGTAGAGGTTCTCACGACGATGGAACGCATCCAGCGCCGCAACGAACTCGACCGCCAGATGCTGGAAGAAATGAAAAAGACCGCCGAAGAATCCGGCAGCCAGGAATAACAGTGACAGTACATACCCTGTCAATTTAATTTGAAGTCACTGGGAGAAAGGAAGTTTGATACTATTTGAGATTACCAAACGGATTTGGCAGCGTCAAGAAAATGTCCGGAAAACGAAGAAAACCATGGATTGTACAGAAAACGATTGGCTGGGAATGGGATGAAGCCAAAGGAAAGAATATCCAGAAGCTTATACCCATCGGATATGCAGCAACAAGAGCAGAAGGAATCCAGATGCTTGCGGAATACAATAACAATCCCTTCGACATCAAGGCATCCAAGATAACCTTTCAGGAGGTCTATGAACGCTGGTCGAAGGAAAAATTCCCGACAATATCTGATTCCAATGTTAAAGGCTATGAAGCATCTTATAAGGTATGCGGAACACTCTACAATAAGGTGTTCAAGGAAATGAAGCTGGCAGACCTCCAGTTTGTGGTGGATACCTGCGGCAAGAATTATCCTACCCTGAAGAAACTGAAAAGCCTGTTTAGCCAGCTGTATGATTACGCCATGAAAAATGACATCTGCAACAAGGATTATTCTGAGTTTGTGGACATCGCCAAGTTCAAAGACAGGAACCCAGATAAACGCAGCCGGAATAAATTCACCAAAGCAGAGGTCAAGCGACTCTGGGAGCTTGCAGAAGATCCTTATTATCAGATCGTACTGATGCTGATCTATAACGGATGCCGAATCTCCGAATTCCTCAATCTCAAGAAGGAAGATGTCCACCTGGATGAGCAATACTTCGATGTGATCGCCAGCAAGACGGAGAACGGCCTGCGAAAAGTTCCCATAGCAGACAAAGTGCTCCCGTTCTACAGAGCATGGTTCGAAGGTTCCCAATGCGAATACCTTCTCCATACCCCTGATCAGAAGCACTTTGATTACAGAAATTATTACGACAGCTATTTTACACCCCTCATGGAGCAGGTCGGCTTTGACCACAAGCCCCATGATACAAGACACACCTGTATCTCCATGCTGACAGAAGCGCATGTAGATCAGACCATGATCAAAAAGATCGTCGGACACTCCGGTGCAATGACGCTCACCGAACGTGTTTACACTCACCTGGACATTGAAACCCTCGTGGAGGCGATCAACAAAATATAAGAGAATACAATGAAAACGCTGATAACGAAAAAGCAGGAGATGTACTCCTTGCGGATACATCTCCTGCTAATCAGGTCTTTGTTTTCACTTGCGATATTTGCTCCATGTGCGCTACTTGCTCGCTGCTTACGCAGTCAAGCACACCACTTCACAGGAACTCTCACAGCTTCCAAATCCTCGATAAATCCTGCAAAACAGCGTCCTGAGACGTACTGAAAAGCGGTAGATTTTATCTCTTGCAGAAGTTTGATTATCGCTTGCTGAACTGAGGCGCGCGACGGGCGGCTTTGAGGCCGTACTTCTTACGCTCTTTCATTCTCGGGTCACGAGTCAGGAATCCTGCTTTTTTCAGGAC
>ENA-OOXY01000970-OOXY01000970.1-human-gut-metagenome-genome-assembly--contig:-NODE-970-length-22083-cov-92.241329_pt1 | contig 22083 bp, 38 predicted proteins | sample MGYA00241593_ERZ501355 | MGnify/ENA primary metagenome ERZ501355 (study PRJEB25962, sample SAMEA2042739) | human gut metagenome | biome: human gut; feature: human-associated habitat; material: faeces... | reverse complement strand
CGGACTAACTATCTTCACAGACCGTTTCCGGTATGAAAAGTTTAAGATTCACTTAATGATTGCAATATATCTGCAAAATATTCGCAAATTGCTTGAAAATGAGTGCTGACTTAGGATGCGTCTATTATATACTTTTGTGATGCGGTTAATATTGACCGTCATAACAAAATATAAGAAATATGAGTGATAAAACTTTCGTGTTCACTCCTGAAGCTGGAGCCTCTGGTGGTGGACTAAACTCAATCCTCGCTATGATTCCCGGAATGATGAAGGGAAATGGGCTTGATCCTAACCTCGTGGCAGCTCTGATGAATGGAAACAAAAATCAGGATGCTTGGGGCGGCGGTGGCTGTTGGTGGTTGTGGATTATTGTATTGTTCTGGTTGTGGGGTGGAAATGGATTTGGCAACAACCGTAACGGCGGCGGACTTCCTTCAGAATTGAATAATGACGCCGGACGTGAACTGCTTATGTCAGCTATTCAAGGTAACGGGACTGCCATCAACCAATTGGCTAGTTCTTTGAACTGTTCTACTCAACAGTTACAAGGCGCATTGTGTAATGTGCAGGGTGCAATCGACAAGATCGGTGGTCAGATCGGTATGTCTTCACAACAGATTATTAACTCCGTTCAGAGCATGGGGGCGTCAATTGGCCAACAGATTGCAAGCTGCTGCTGCGATGTTCGTACGGCTATCGAAAGACAGGGTGCGGAAACTCGTCTGCAGAATTGTCAGGATATGAATATCCTTACCAACACAATGACTCAAAACACAATGAATCTGCGTGACGGTAACCTGGCAAATACTCAAGCAATCCTGAACAAGCTGAATGACTTCCAGTCATTGTATCAAGCTGACAAGATGGATCGCCTGACTGCTGAAAACCTGGCTCTTAAAGGACAGATTTCACAGGCCAACCAAAACGCTTACATCTCTGCGACAATCCAGGCAAATACAGCTCCTATCGCCGGTGCTCTTAACAACTTGCAAAGCGAAGTTGACGCAATCAAGTGTAAGATGCCTCCGACTGTTGCTGTTCCTTATCCTCAATTGCAGGCGTTTAATCCGGAAATAGCACGTGCTGCCGCTTTCGGAGCTTATGCGGGTGATACTGTTTTCAATGGACGTAGCGGATGCGGTTGTAACAACTACTGGGGTTAAAAGTAAGAAAGGAGGTAATTATGTGGCCTAACTTTTTTACAGGTTTCCCTTTCTTTTTCCCGACACTCGGAAGGAACAATAGCAATACCCTTCCGACGGTAGGCGTAACGGTTGGTACGGAAAATGTAGTTCTTGAACTTCCTAACCATGCCTTCCGTAACCGGGATTATGTTGGCGGATTTTATGTCAATCTTCGCCAGTCAATTCCGGCCGGTACAACCGGTACTTTACCAATACTTCTTGGGACCAATGGTGATACAAGACCTGTAATGACTTATGATAACAAACCTTTGCTGGTTGAAAATCTGTCAGGTACAGGAATCTATGAAATCCATTATAACAAGTATACAAACGAGGTATTCCTTGTAAGTGGAGGATATAAAGCGTCGCCGACTGCTGCTTCTGCAGCTTCGGAGAGTGCCGCAAAAAGCAAGTAAAAACTGAAAGTAGGGGAGATTCCCCTGCTTTCTCAAAAGAGAAGTAATTATGTTCAAAGATTTAAATAAAGGTGCGTTAGTGCATATAGTAGATTCTACCAATATACCGGTATACTTTCAGGGCGTTCTCTCTGAAATGAGCCTCCCTTATACACCGCAACCACAACCGGGACAGCAATTTAATCCTATGTTCCAGGTTGTTGATATGACGGTCCAGGTAAATGGAAATAATCAGATATTTAAGGGTATTCCTTATATGTCCGATGTTGCCACACATGCCGGGATGACTGTATCCTGTTCTCAAAGTTCATTGAAAACGGTGGTTGAAGGTATTTATAGAAAAAGCCTTGATGCGATTCAGAATGTGGACAAACACCGTAATACTATTACAGCGTGTGAATCCATCCTTGAGCAGATTGATCCAGGCGTAGCCCAAAGTAAGGCACAGGAGAAAAAGATTACAGATCTTCAGAATGAAATCTATCAATTAAAGAAAGATATGCCGACACTGGAAGACATAAAGACGCTCTTTATGCAGTCAATGAGCAGTAGTACTAACAACGTAAAAAAAGATAAATAAGATGGGATGGAGAGTAATCGGCGAAGGCCGGAGCTTTGGTGACAACGAAGATATGGAACGTGAAGTTGAGCGTGCATATAAAGAAGGTTGTCGTGATGGCTATGAAAAGGCCATGAGTGAAATGCGTGGCGGATATGGCGAGCGTTATAACGACGGTCGCATGGGAGACTACGGAGACGGTGGTTACGGAGATGGTGGATATGGTGAAAGACGTGGTGTCAGAGGAACCGGTCCTTATTCCAGATACCGGAGATAATCCACGAAGGGGACACTGTTCCCCTTCTTTAAGTTGAATACAATAAAAACTATATATATGAGCCGAATGGATGTCTATGAACGCTTGCCGGAGGGAATGAAAGAATATCTCTCAAACTATGGCTGGCACTTTTCTAAAAAAATGTGCGAGTTCGCCGTGTCTAATATGAGGGACAGGAATGGCGCAAAAATTTCTACCTATACAAAGGAAAAACTGGATGCGCTGTTGAAGCAGTTCAATATCGAACTGAAAAAAGACAAAGGGTATGATGCTGTGTATGTCTGCAATATGGCTATTGCGGATTACTTCGGGTCCTCAATTCCCAACCAGCAGTATCTTGCTATGTTTGTCAGGGATTACATTGATGATGAAGATGCACCGGAAGGAAAAACATTCAGCCGGTATTATGCCGATACGATCGGTAGCGACACTCCCATAATCTGGGAAGACATGTTATAGAATGATTACAAGGAGAATACATATACGAAAATACGATTGGGTGGTTCATATATTCTATGCTGTAACCTGCTATTGGACAGATATAATAATGGACGCACTCGAAAGCATTGATTGTCCGGAAGATATTCTCCTTGAATCCTACCAGAATTTGAATGCCTGTAAGCTGGATACAGGGCTGACTTACTCAAACTATGGCAGGAGGGAAACAGTCATGGTCATAGGGCTTACCTCTTCACCTTCTGAATTCCTTAATTCTTTCGACCATGAAAGAAAGCACCTGGAAGCACATATCGCTAAGGCTTTCCGGATCAATCCCTGGGGCGAAGAGATAGCATATCTTTCAGGTGACATCGCACAGATGCTAACCGAAGATGTCCAGATGTTCATTTGTGATTGCAATGAACACAGACAGATGATTACCAAAAAATGTAAATGCCATGCATAAGATATTGAAAGCCATATTGTCCGGCAAATCTAAAAAGGAAGTCATAGATATGATGTCCGATGATGAGAAAGCGATCCTGACCGGAGTTGCAAAGAACGTTGGACTTACCCGGCAACAAAGACGTAAAATGATGAGAGATGCAAAGAAGTAAGCTTGATATATTGCTTGAGCAGGCCGACGACCGGTATCACTCGGATTTCTGCCGGCTTCTGCTGGTGATGCTATGGAACGCCTAGAAAGGTGGTTGTACTGGCTGATTCCTCTTGCGATTATTGCAAGGGTTATATCTTTGTGTTTGTCCCTGGCTATGTAGTCGGGGATTTTTTACAATCAAATGTTAAATGTTTGTTATTTCATAAACTTTTCCTCTTGAATGTTTGGTATTACATAAACTTTTTGTATCTTTGTAACATCAAAAAGGAAATAAAGTAATAACAACTAAAAATAAAAATTATGAAAACAATAGATTCTAACAAAGCAAAATTCATCAAAGGATTATCAACAGAAAATTATTCATTGTATTACACTTACAACAGAATAGATGAAGTTCAAGAAGTTATCCGCGGTCAATACGGTTTACCTTCAAAAGACACTCCTAAAGCAATCAAAGTTTCTGGTATAGATGGTTTCTTATTCATGACAAAAAGCTCTGGTATCCTTGTAGATTATATATGTAAAGAGAATGATGGTAAGTTCGAACTTTATGAAATGAGCCTAAAGACATACAACGAATACGAAAGATACATGAGTGATTTAATGGCAGCATAAGTTTAAGCAAGCAGGGCGAAAGCCCTGCGTAACAAAAAAGAAGAATATGATACGGGAAACAATAAAAAAGGCAATGAAAATCCGCAAGGTAAAAGCGATAACCCTTGCGGAACATATCGGGGTGGCTAGAAGTACCATGTCTCTTTTTTTAAACGGTAAACTTAATTTGGGGCAAGAGAAAATAGAGAAGATATTTGATTTTTTAGGTATAAAGCTTGTAATAACCGACTAACATTATGGCAGAAGAAAAGAAATACGACTACGACTCAATAAACGAGTTGCTAACTTGGGCTAAAGAAACGCTCAATAATAAGAGATACCCGTCCGGGGAATTCCAGCTAGATAAATGCGCAAAGATTCTCGATTGCGGAAAATACCTTGATTCGATGATAGCGGTGATTTCAAGGAACTGGGAGAATCCTACGTTTTACCCGACTGTAGACCAGTTGAGAACATTTAGAGAAAAGATAGAGAAAGGGAAATAATATGACTTACTTATGTGTTGACAAAGATGGGACTGAACGTATTATTGAATGTGAAGTCTATTGTGAAAGAGGAGGAGATGAAGAACCCTACAGAGACGAAGAATGTTGGGACTATGATCCGCATAATGATGTATGCATCGAACTCCCCAAAGGTACAATAAAGAAAATCCTTGGACGAGAACTAACATGGGAGGATAAACCTGTTGAATTGAAATAGAGAAGGCAGCCGAATAAGCTGCCTTTTTTGATTATATCCAACTTTGTTTCTATTCTATAAAGTATTCACTATATTTGCATAGAAAATCATCTAAAAAATGACGCATTTTTGCTTTCGGTTTTACGAATGATTTACGAAGGTGTTGTGGTGTATATGATAATTATTTGATATATAGATGATTGTTTGAAAATAACTCCAAATTTCTTATATTTGGGGTCTAAAAACTAAGAAAAATGCTTTGTGGGCTTCTATGGCGCTGTAGGGAGATTTTATATCACTATTTTAATAGTTAAATATTTAATTTGGTAGCGTATTTCTCTACCAAAATACTATCTTTGTTTTACAAATGATTTACGAAAATAGAGATAGCTATGGCAACAGTTTCTTGGGTAGTTTTTAAGCATCATAAAAAGTCGGACAATACGTATAATCCGAAAATTAGGATATCTCACAATCGAACTTCATCGTATATATCAACTTCTATATATACAGAACTGGTCAGATTCAAGAAAAACTCCGCATCGGGCACAATAACTTCTGAAAAAATAAAGGAAGAGCTAGACGGATTGGTTAGAGAATACCGTCAAATAATAAATGAAAATCAAGATGTAGTTAATGAGTGCGAAACTTCCAAGGATATAGTCGCAATGATCGAAAGGAGGAAGCAGAGGAAGGAAATAGATTTTATTGAATTTGCTAGAATGTTTATTGAGAAAACGCCAAACGAAGGAACAAAAACAGTCAAGACGACTGGCATTAATTCCCTTTGCCATTTTCTTAATCATAAAAATGGTAATGAAAAGCTTCTGATAAAGGATTTAACGTCACGTTTTCTGCGTGAATATGAGGCATGGTTGAGACAGGAAAGGTATATAACCGTTAGGCAAAATAAAACGGCAAAACAAGCGTATAAGACAATAAAGAAACCTGCTTTAAATGATACTGGGGTACATTCCTATATGGGAATCATTCAATCAGTGTTTAATGCCGCTTTGCTTCATTTTAATGATTATGAAAAAGGGGATATCATTATTACTAATGATCCGTTTAAGGTATATACTATTCCGGCAGTCTTAGAAGCAAAGAAAAGAGCGGTGGATGTTGATATAATCAGAAAGATATATAGCTATTCACCAGTCAACAAGAGAAAAAGAACTACCATGTTTACCCGTGATATCTATATCTTGTCTTTTTTGCTAGCAGGAATGAATGCGGTTGATATGCTTAATTGTCGAATGGTGAACGGGAGGATAGAGTATGAACGTCAAAAGACAAAAGATAGAAGAAAGGATAACGCTTTCATCTCTGTGTATATCCACCCGTTGGCACTTCCGATTATTTCCAAGTATCGTGATCCATCCGGACAGCATTTGTTTGATTTTTATAAAAGATATAATAATGTGAGAAACTTAACCAAAGGAATACACCGGGGGATGAGGTCTTTATGCGATGAACTTGGAATTGATTATATCCAATTCTATTCAGCCCGCCATTCTTTTGCGACCATTGCACGTAATGAATGTAATATAAGTAAAGACGATATTTCTTTGTGCCTGAACCATTCTTCAGGAAAGACAATAACGGATACCTATATAAAACAAGACTTTTCGAGAATAGACAAGGTTATAAGTAAGGTGGTTGATTATGTGTTTAATAATGAGAAGGAGGGTGGTTAGTTAATAAAACCACCCTTAAATCAAATATCATTTCTTTTTCTTGATTTTCATATGAATTATCCGGCCATTGCTATCATTGTGTTTTTGGTTTTCGGTCAGGTCTTTTAATTCTTTTAATTCTTGTTTAAGCTTTAAATACTCGTTTGTAAGTACGACTACTCTTTCCAGTAATAATTCATACATTTCCATAATCTAATGTTTTAGTTTGTAATATTAAAAGGGCTATTTGTTACAATATAACATTAGATTTGTTAAAAAGATATTACTAAAATTGATTTTGTTTGTATGTTTAAAAACACATGCTACAACAATATATCATCATCTTTGTTGTAAAAGTTTGTGTTGCATAGTTTTATCCAACGTTTTGCATATTATTTTGTGCTTTCAAAAAAGCATTTTCTAATTGAAGGTTCCTAATTTCTTCATCCCTTTGAGCTAGCAATATCCTTGTTTGCTTATTGAACTCTTCGAATAACTTCTTTGAGTGGTCGCTTACAACTTCCTGTTTATATCCAGTCTCTTGTTCTTCTTTGAACATGGGGCCGTTGCCGGTGAGAATGTAATTAGCATCTATTAAGGGGAAGCGTTCACAAAATGAAGATATTAGATTTAGTGATGCTCCTTGTCTCCCATTCCTTATATGAGACATTAATGTTTTATCTAATGAATCTATCTCTTTGACAATTTCTGCATCTGTCATACCAAGAGCATCAATGATAGATAATAATCTTTCCGAATAACAATTTTTTGCCATAATTATTTAATTAAATTTGTAGTTGATAAAATATCAACTAACTTTGCATCGTAACAAGTTGCAGATGTTACAGAGACAAGGTGGTTAAACTTTCCTCACAAGAGGTTTAATATATGGTATCCGTAGTAGCTGCAACCTATTGCGGATATTTTTATTTTCAATTAGTAACAGTTAATCCCCAAAACTATGAAACTTAAATTTAAAAGAGAGTATGAAAAATATCCATGGATATTTGCAACATCAATACCTACTATTTTTCTTTTAATAGGATTGATAAGCCTTTGCCCTTTTTTGATATTAATATCATTGTGTACATTATATGTGTGGATGATGATATCATACTTTTTTATTTTGGAGTAACTTAATACATTCACTTATTGATAAAATAAAATCAAAGAACTATGGACGAAAAATTAAACCTATCTCCCGATCCATGCAATTCTGATGAACAAATCAGAATGAGTTGTTTAAAGTACGCAGTTTACGTTTACGAGGCCCAACATATGATGGGCAACCCTTTGGACTTTGCGCAAGTTTTTTACGATTGGGTTACTTCTCAAGAGGAAAAGCGACCGGAATAATTTTCTTTTTTCATACAATCATAAAAATTACCAATTAATAATATTTTTGCCATGGAAAATGAACCAGATTACACTATTATCATTTCCCGTAGATTTACAGGTGGAGATGCTTATAATGTAGAGAGAGTCATCAAAAACGCCAAAGATGGGGAAGTTATATATACTTCTCTTCATAGTTTTGAGAGTGATAGCGAAAAAGAATCTCCCGTTGCACATCTTGAGAAGCATTTAGGATTATATCCTCCCGAAAACGAAATTCAATGCAGATGTAATAGATGCTACAATTTCAGCGAGGAGCCTTACTTTGCTCGATATCTCCTCCGAAATGGATGGATCCACCGTTTTCTTAAGATTTTCAAGCTCAAGTTTTAATCTTTCCAAGTCATTTGAAAGTACTTGCTCTTGTTTCTTAAACCCTCCATGGCGGTAGAATGTGTCCAATTTTGAAGTTGGATATATTTTACCACTATTCTTATAACCTCCTATTTTAATCATTCCCATATTTTCAAGCTCAATCATTACTCTTTCAAATTGTACCTTACTGATATTAAGGTTTGGAACATCTTTATATTCAAAGGAAAATCCATTCCTCTTTTGGTTAATAAGCTCATTTACTATCTTATCCTTTTCTTCAGGCATTATCACTTTTGGATAATTTCCCTCCTCTTTGATAACTGGTTCTCTAAAATATCCTTCCATATCTCTAAATAGTTAAATAATGTTTTGGTGTAGATAAAATATCGACTATTGTTTTGTGGTTGATAATTTATTTACTATATTTGCAATGTCAACCGATAACAAGTGTTGCAAATATAATAAAAACAATTAATAAAAGATACGATTATGAACGCATTTACATTTTTGACAGAAACCGGAAAATTCAATAACAGTGAGATAATGAAACATGCTCATGTTTTGAAAGCGTATCGTCGTATCTCTTTGAGTGAAGCTTTGAAAAAGGCTTGGTTTCTGGCAAAGAGACAGCAAAGAGAATACAGAGAGATTGAAGAGGAAAAGAAGTCTTTCAATCCTGCGTTCAATGCAAGCAAGGGAAATGTATTGAAAGCGTTCTTTGCCGATAAATATACTAACTATGATAGCTCTTGGAGGTAATATGAGTACAGAACAGATTAATGAGAAATTGGCTTTCCTTCATCAATACGTGAAGGATCTGGAGGAGAAAGACGAAAAGACCGTTCAACTATTGACCGCTTTTAATAAGCCAAAGGAATGGATTATGAATTACCTTTTCAATTTGATAAGTGAATACGAAGCTCTGTTAGGTTAGAACTTACGAAAGAAGCGAGCGAAACGCTTTCAGGGCACAACGGTAAACCGATGACTCCTAATTCGGGATGGGAGGCTTAACCCTCAAAAATGAAGCCGTGTTCAGGGCACGTTAAAGTAGCCTGCGCTAATAAGCATTATAGCCGAGGCGGAGAATAATAAACTGTATAAGCAATCGATGGCGATGATATGAGCCTAAGACAGCAGCAGTCGATAAGTTAAAGATCATCACACTATTAGTGTGTATATATAGCCCTACTGACGGATTGAACGGTATCCGATAGCGAGAATCGGGTAGGGCACTTTTCTGTAGTGTTTTATTTTGTGTTTGTGTTGTATAGTGTACGGTCTGTGAAGATAGTGCACTTTTTAATAAGGATAAGTGGCGGAATTGGTAGACGCTGAAACAAGGGAAGTGCGAGTGCGATACTCCTTAAAATTAGAACATGTACCATTACCGGTTCGAGTCCGGTCTTATCCACAATAATAATCAAATAATTAATCTTATGAAACGTACTCCACTATTAGCAATCTGGGCAATATCGTTCGCATTAACAATATTGCTTGCAAACGAAATGAATATTGTCTTCTGGCTTTCGTTTGCTGTATTTGCATTATGTTCCATATACATGGAAAAGCACCAAAAAAGACTAAAAAAAGAGAGAGTGATAGAAGAAAAGTGATATAGGTATGCGGTTCGGGAGAATAGCTGTTTTATGTGTGAAAATTCGTGTCTATTAAGTCCTGTATCTGATGTGATACAGGCAAACGGGCAATTAGTTTAATGGTTAGAACACACTCGCACGGGTGAGAAAAAGGTTCGATTCCTTTATTGCCCACAAATTAATAATTAAAAAATATTCGTTATGATTAGAAAAACAGAACATCGATTAAAAATTGAAGCTTTAAAAACAGGGAAAAAAGAATATTTCCCGTTAGAAATGAAAACGGCTGTTGGTGCTGCCGTTCAAAGGGTGAATAAAGAGTATAAAGGGAAAAAGGAACCTCATCACCCACCATATATCATAGATGAGAAATTGTGCGATAGAGAAGGCTTTATAATGGTTACAAAGGTGTATTAATCATGGATGCGGTTGTACAATATGCTATCGATCAAGGTTTAAAAATAGGAATTGAAGCTTTTGAAAAGTGGAAAAACGCTTTTCTTAGTAATCCAAGAATAGTGATAGTAAAATCAGAAGCGGAAAAGTTAGCTGGTGGTCGAATGGTTCTCAAGAACTTAGAAGATAGAGGATTTATATCCCCATATCAGTTTGGAATCGAAACAGTAACAGACAAAGAAGGCAATGTTGTTACTGAACCTAAAGGGCGTATATACTATAAACAGTATGAAATAATGAAGGCAATAGAAAATGGCAATATACTAAAATGCCTTCAAAATCGCAAATAACCATTCATTTATTAATTAACCCAATGCCGACACCCCAGGATGTCGTAGAGTGTAAGCCTCTGTATTTGAGTTATACATGTTCTATACTATCCTAGTGTCCGTTGATTCGGTATCTAGGAACAAAATTTTGTCGTTTAAATTCATTTTCGGAGGCGTCGGTTCGTTAGGATAGGCGCTTTATTTATTTCGATTAACCACTTTAATAATATATATAGTTATGAAAAAAGTAATTGTAAGAGGAGATCGTTCCGGTGTATTTTTCGGAGAGTTAGTAGAAAGAAATGGTAGTGAGGTTAAGCTCGCAAATTGTCGTAGGTTGTGGTATTGGGATGGTGCTGCTAGTATATCTCAATTAGCAGTTAATGGTACGACTAACCCATCTGAATGCAAATTCACAGTTACGGTTCCAGAGATAGAGATTCTGGATGTGATTGAAATTATCCCGTGTTCGGATGAAGCTGTAAAATCTATTGAAAGTGTACCGGTATGGGCAAGGTAATGGAAGATAGAATAAAACAGTTTCTAAATATTGGCTCTGGCTCTGGCGATGGCTCTGGCTCTGGCGATGGCTATGGCTATGGCTCTGGCTCTGGCTCTGGCTCTGGCGATGGCTATGGCGATGGCTCTGGCTATGGCTCTGGCTCTGGCGATGGCTATGGCGATGGCTCTGGCTATGGCTCTGGCTATGGCTCTGGCTCTGGCGATGGCTCTGGCTCTGGCGATGGCGTAAAATCCATAAATGGAAATTCTATTTATGTAGTAGATAATATACCTACTATTATCACAAATGTAAAAGGTAATATCGCAAAAGGTTTTATCCTTCAGTCTGACTTATCTCTTACTCCCTGTTTTATAGTAAAAGAGAATAATCAATTTTCTCATGGTAATACTCTACATGAGGCATTTGAATCTTTACAAGAAAAGCTTTATGATGATAGTACAGAAGAGGAAAGAATAGATAAGTTTAAAGAACATTTTTCCGACTTTTCTAAAAAGTATTCTGCTAAAGACTTGTTTATATGGCATCATGTACTTACTGGGAGTTGCAAGGCTGGAAGAGAAGCTTTTTGTAAGGACAAAGGTATAGATGTAGACAATGATAGGTTTACCGTCTATGAGTTTATAGAACTGACTAAAAGTTCGTATGGCGGTGAGATTATCCGCAGACTATCTTAATTTAATCCCGGTTTGCCTTGATTGGCACTCCGGGAGCAATTTAAACCACTTTAAATAATATAATTATATGAAAGAATGGAATGATAATTGTCTTGAACTTTACGATAAGATAAGGCAAGTTCCGGACAATGCTAAAAAAACAATTTCAGCAGGTCGTTTAAAAGGAAAGACAGATATCAATCCTATGTGGAGAATTAAAACTCTAACAGAACAGTTTGGACCTTGTGGATTTGGCTGGCGTTATGAAATTATAAGAATGTGGAATGAACATGGCGCAAATGGAGAAATTTCAAGTTTTGTACACATCAATCTTTTCGTCAAATATAATGGAGAATGGAGTGAAGGAATACAGGGAGTTGGAGGGGCTTCATTTGTTTCTAACGAAAAGAATGGTGCATACACGTCAGACGAATGTTATAAAATGGCTTTAACGGATGCTATATCCGTTTCTTGCAAAGCTTTAGGAATGGCGGCTGATGTATATTGGGACAATGATTCTACCAAATATAATAAATCACAAACAGAAAATGATAATCGTAAAGTTTTAAACGCTTCTCTTCTAGGAAGAGAAGATTTGATGAAGTGGATTTATAGGAATGAATCTTTTGCAAGAGAAAACAAACAACGTTTTTCTATAATTAATTTGATAGAGAAGAATTATAGATGTACGAACGATGATATAAATAAGATTTCAGAAAATTATTATCAATATAAAGTAAATAATAGTCTACAATGAATAATGAATTAATAATCAATATAGTCCCATCTTCCAAGACGGAACAGAAAGAGATGGCTAATGCTTTTGTCTCCAAAGTGACTGATGGTAATATAAATCCGATAGATGCGGTTATACAAATGAAAAGCATATCAGAAACGATTAATGCATTCTTAAAAAGTGGAGAAATCAAAGATGCTGTTATAATAGAATGTGAGAAGTACGGAAAAGGAGAGCGTCCATGCTATAATGGTGCTATTTTGCAATTAAAAGAAACAGGTGTAAAATATGATTTTTCCGTTTGCAACGATCCGGTTTATAGCCGTCTTATTAAACAAAGGGACGATATAGACCAGCAATGTAAAGAAAGGGAGGAATATTTAAAAGCAATTTCAAAACCTAAAGCGGAAATTGATGAAGATAGTGGGGAGGTTTTTATCTTGAACCCTCCATCTAAACAAAGTACAACATCGTATAGTATAACATTTAAAAAGTAATAATATGAGTAGTTTATTTGGTAGTATCTGCCTTTCGGAAATTCCTCGTGAGCAGATGAAAAAAGTAATGTGTAAAGATGGCAAAGAGCGTATTTTCCTAAATATATGGGTAGGGGAGCGTAAAGAACCTGCTACATTTGGGAGTAACACTTACACGCACTATGTATCCTGTTCTCCTAAGAAGGAAGAAAGGAAAGATGGGGTGAATTATTTCTTGGGTGATTTGCAAACTTATAATCCACAACCAAGTGCTCCAAGCATGGAACAGGTTGATTCAGCTCCCAGTGTTTCTCCTGCAGATGATCTTCCATTTTAAATATGTTGTACGACCTATCTAATCCATTGCAGGCGGAACAGTTTAAAACCCGTTCCGCTTTGCTTGTTAAAAACGGAAAAATAGTAGAACTTACAGAAAAGAAGCCGGTGCGTACCGATAAACAAAATCGGTATTTGCACGTCATTTTAGGGTATTTTGCTTGTGAGACAGGCAATACCTTAGAATATGTAAAGCAAAAGTATTTTAAGATACTATGCAATAAAGACATATTCATAAAGGAAGTTTCTGATAAGTATTTGGGTAACATCAAAGTTCTACGTAGTTCCGCTGAACTAGATACAGAAGAAATGAGTAACGCAATTACTCGTTTTAGAAATTGGAGTTCAGGAGAAGCCGGAATATATCTTCCTAGTCCCGACGAAGATCGACTATTGCAATTAATGGAGATAGAGGTTCAAAGAAACAAGAATTACATCTGATTCCAAATAACAGCTATTTGGAAGTTTTGAAATAAAACAATGCGAAAAACTAAAGTAATCCATGTCTACCTGATCTTCGAAAAGCGGAACTATTACTTCAGTTCGGTAACGGGTATCTTCCGTCATTTATCCGAAGACCAGATCGGCATTAAACAAAGCACATTATCTCACAATACGGAGAACACTATCGTAACCGGTAGAGCTATAATCCGCAAGAGTGAGCTGTTGAGATAGCTTTGTTAACCTTTTTACCCCAGCCTGCCAGTCTGTGAAGATTGGTGGGCGAACATGGAGAAGTGGCGGAATTGGTTAGACGCACGACGAGTACTGGAACTTTACCCAGCCGGAAGGGTTACTCAAATCAGAAAGTTCATCCCGGTTCGAATCCGGGCTTTTCCACATGAAAATAACAATCACCAAACAAGAATGCCAGACGATAGTATGGAATATAAGACAATAATCAAAGGGAACGCTCCTTCTAAGGCTAATTGCTATAAGATAGTATCAATCAACGGGCACGGATGCTTAGCCAAAACTCATTCCTTGAAAAAGTATGAGGAATCCTTTATTTGGCAGGCAGGAAAGTTGAGGGATTTGAATATCAACGAGCCATTTGAGTTCTACATTGATGTGTACTACCCAAGTAAACGGAGCGACCTTGATAATGTATTAAAGCTACAATTAGATGTGCTTCAGCGAATCAAATGCATTAAGAACGACAATAATTGTTGTCTTATTCATGCACGCAAGTTTGTAGACAAGGAAAATCCACGTGTGGAGATAACGATTAGGACTTTGGATTAAAAATATAAGATTTTCATTTGGTATTTTGAAATTTGAGTGTATCTTTGCGGCATAAAGTTCGCCAAACTTTTATGACATAGCAATTTGAGGTAGGGATTTTTTATATCCTTATGACTGCTGCTTATCGCAAAGATATAGCCGTTGGTTTCCCTGATATACTCTATCTCATTGCAGGTATTGTAGAAGTTTGGCGACTTTTGGGAGGCTGACGGCTTTCCTTTTATAGTAACTCAAATTCTGTTTATCAAAATGCCAAACTTCAACAGAGTTAGAGAGGGTAAGAAGTGTAGTAATATCCAATCTACGCCCAGCAGTGCGAAAACTGTATCTTATGAAAAGTTCCTAATCGAAAAGAATTGCAAGAATGAAGCTTATGCCTTCATACTTTCGCAAGGACTATTCCAGCAATTCCAAGATTACCATTTTAGCCACCATTCGGACGATCCGCACAAGGATTGTCTAAAGTTCTTGTTATCGAATATTTAAATTCTAATTAAATGGCGGAATGAGATACTTCCGCCTATATCCCTATTGTCTAAAATTTAAATCAATATATTATGAATGAAATTAAAATCTTTCAGAATGAGCAATTCGGAGAGGTAAGAATTGCAATGAATGAGAATGAAGAACCTTTGTTTTGCTTGTCTGATGTGGCAAAAGCACTTGGATATAGCAGACCTGCCGATGCTGTAAATCAACACTGTAAAGGGGTCGTTATTTTGCCGACCCCCACAAATGGCGGTGTGCAAGACATAAAGTACGGCAAAGAGAGTGAAGTTTATCGTTTGACTATGAAATCTAAATTACCGGATGCCGAAAAGTTTCAAGATTGGGTTTGCGATGAAGTTTTGCCCTCAATCCGCAAGCATGGCGGTTATATTACAGCCCATCAGAATGATACTCCTGAAGAAATTATGGCACGTGCGCTGATTGTAGCACAAGAGACACTGAAACGAAAAGAGCAGCGCCTTATAGAAGCGGAAAGTAAAATTCAACAAGATGCTCCTAAAGTTCTTTTTGCCGATGCGGTCTCGACTTCCCAACGTTCTTGTTTGATAGCTGAATTAGCGAAGATACTACAACAGAATGGTGTGAATATCGGTCAAAATCGTTTGTTCTCATGGATGCGTGATAATGGCTATCTCTGCCAGAAAGGTGACTACTACAATCAACCGACACAGAAATCCATGAAATTAGGGCTTTTTGAATTGAAGAAAACATCAATTACTAAGCCGGATGGTTCGGTGTTGGTTACCACCACAACGAAGGTTACGGGAAAAGGGCAAATCTATTTTGTGAATAAGTTTTTAGGAAAAGATGCCGCATAAATCAACGGGGCTACTTATCGGTAGCCCTAAATAACTTTAATCATGAGGAAGAAATCAGACAAGCAAGTTATCCGACCAGATACTTGTGCAAAATGCAATAATGGGCGAATAATACCAACCGAGAATGGCAATCCACGAGTAGTTTATTGTAGTTTCTTTAACCGTAGGTTTGTCGCTGATAGCAAAAGAAACTGTATTCATGCGTATTAGAATTATGGACGGATATACATTGACAGAGAAAATGAGAAAGGCACGAAGACGTAATCGGCTTACCGCTACCGAACAGGCACTATTCCACGAATTAGTTGCCGTTTGTAACAGCGAGGGTTGGGAGGACGTTTTCAGTTGCTCGAATATCGAACTCTGCTGTGCTCTTAATATAGACGAGAAAACTTTAGTCCGTGCCAGGTTATCTCTGATTAATGCCGGGTTGCTTTATTACAAATCTGGTAAAAGCAAAAGGATCGTAGGTTTATATTCTTTTGAAAAGGCTTTTGAAAATTCAAATTCGAATCCAACTACCGGAAATATTCCGGTAGATAAGCCAGCCCAAGAGACAGTAGATGCGCCAGCCAATCTGCCAACCAATATGGGAACCAATCTGCCAACCAATGCGCCAGACTATATATATAAAACTAAAACAGAAACTAAACTAAAAGATAATATAGGGGAAACCTCAAAAAATAAAAAATTTGTTCCTCCTTCTCTTGAAGAAGTTTCTGCGTATTGCTCGGAGAGAAAAAATGATGTTGATCCGCAAAGATGGATAGACTATTACACTTCTAACGGATGGATGGTTGGCCGGTCTAAAATGAAAGACTGGAAAGCAGCAGTGAGAACATGGGAAAGAAATAATTATCAAACAGAAAAAAAGTATGGAAACAAGAATAAGGCCGGTAACTCCGATTCCGATAGGAAAGCTGTTATCCGAACAACTACCACCTACGACCTCGATCAATGACAAGAAGAGACGAGCAGAAGTATTTGCTGAATGCTGCCATTTTGTTTGTCCTGGATTCAAAGTTGAAGGAGCCTTTAGAAAGATAATGAATGATATATTTCTCTATGCAGAAGGTGATTCAGGAGCCGGAAAAGGTCTTTTGCTAACAGGGGATTACGGGACAGGTAAATCAACTATAATGCAAATTCTAAATAAATACTTGTGGTTTATTGGAGGACGTGATGCCGGGGATTATCCCATTGGAGGTTTTAGAGTTGATTCTGCCTCTTATGTGGCTACTGGATTCTCGATGAAAGGGCGAGATTATTTGGAACTGTATACTTACAATGGTGGAACTCCTAGGACGATATGTTTTGATGAATTAGGAAGGGAACCTATTCCTTCTAAGCATTTTGGTACGGAGTTGAATGTTATGCAGTATATCCTTCAATGTCGATATGAATTGAGATATGAGTGTAAAACTCATATAACGACCAATCTTTCTATAGAAGAGATTCAGGATCGATATGGTGCATATATCGCTGATCGCATTAATGAGATGTTTAATGTAATCGAATTGAAAGGATCTTCCCGCAGATGAGAATACTCCTAAACATCCTCCTTCTCCTAGGAGTGAACATCTTATTTTACCTGGTGGTATATGCGATAGCGAACCACCTGATGGATAATATTAATTAAACCTTGCAAGTTCTTGAAGAATTATCAAGGATTTGCGTAAAACAAATTAGAAAGGAGTCGATATGCGTGAAGATATAATGTACATGATAACCTACCCAAATGGTGCACTTGTGATGAATACTCAAAAATATTACCGAAGAGATTGCGTCAGGCACTGGTTGGACGGGACTAATTTGACATGGAAACAGATGTATAAGAAAGGCTTTCGCTGTAAAAAAGTGAAAGTTACATTTGAAATAATTGATTAATAACAATTTAAATATGAGCAAATACTGTGAATACCATTACGCCTTTACCTCTACAGTCGCCAATCTGGGAGATAAATGTGGATATGGTTTTTAGAAAGTAAAATTAATCATGTGGTAGGTCTATGCAGGCTATGTGTTTATAACTTTAAATTATAAAAAATAGATAGCGATCATCATCTTTACCTTGTTTTTTTGATCTGCATATGCCGGTTCGATTCCGGCACACATGATTTTACAATAAACAAACTAATATGAAAGAATGGATTCAACTTGATAATTTTAGCAAATATGAATTTTGCTTATCTCCTTTATCTGCCAGGTCGAAAGTATCCGGAAAAGTATTTGATGGATTTGAATTAGATAAATATAACCGGAAAAAGGTATGTAGCTTTTATTCTGATGACGGAACCCGATTTGTTTCTACAGTTCAAAGAATGGTTTTTTGTGCTCAAAAGGGGATTGATCCTTTTAAAATAAAAGGACATGGTATTCTTACTTCTATTGGGGAAGATGGCGTTGTTTTAACGGATATGCCTGAAATACAAAAGAAATGTAATAAAAAAATATCAGAAGAAGAGTTATTAAGGAGATACAAAGAGAGTTTGATGTTTACTTCAATGGTTATTTCTGCTTTTGAAAATGGAAATTTTTCCGATGTTGAGGATTTTTTATTATCTAAAAAGAATTTATTATCTAAATATATTTCGATAAAAAGACATATTTCAGATAGAAAGGCAGATCGTATTGCTGAACTAAGCATATCAGAGTGTTTAATATCAATTAAAGATAAGAGGTGTGCAGTTTGCTGTCCTGTAAGTTATATGATGGCTATTGCTTCACGTATCGGTAATAATCGTAAAAAAGAAATTCAATATAAGGAGAGTTTATATGAATGAGGATAGACAACAGATGTTTAATCAATACCTGACTTACTTGTATGGTTCTACTGGGAAAAGTTATGACTATATCGGCAGATACATTAAGTATGTTAAAGATTTTTTGGAAGATACGCCAAATGTTACTAAAGCTGGTTATAAGAGTTATATAAAAAACAATTCTTGTAAAATAGTAAAGGAGCCCTTGATGGCTGATGCAATTCGAGATTTCTTAAACTTTAAAGGGATTGGTTATAGCCGAAAAAGGAAAGAGGCTGTCATAGACAAACCATTAGATAAATTGAGTGCCATTTCGGATAAAAACAAAAAGCTAATAAACGACTTTATTAGCAATTTGACTCAAGAGGAAGATTATTCTCCACATACATTACGTATCTATTCGGATTCGGTGAAAATGTTTTTTGAATATTGTAATGAGATAACTATGGAGAACTGTCGTCGTTTCATTAAGACTTTAGAAGAGGAAGGTAGGAAACCTTCAACTATTCGTTTACGAATTACCGCATTGGAAAAGCTAGGTAAGTTTGTAAAAACTCCTATAGTTTTAAAGCGTCCTAAATATCATAAGAATTTGGATACTGACAATGTTCCTACTGAAGAGGAGTATAACAAACTTCTTTCTTATTTATATTCACGTCCTAATAAAGACAGATATTTTTTCATAAAGATATTAGGTACTACTGGTGCAAGAGTTTCTGAATTTGTTCAGTTTACATGGGAAGATATATTGGCTGGAGAAGTAACATTAAAGGGAAAGGGGAATAAATATCGTCGTTTCTTCTTTAGTAAGAATTTGCAGAAAGAAGTGAAAGAATATCTGAAAGAAAATCCTAGAACAGGAATAATCGCAGTTGGCAGGTTTGGTCGTATAAGTACAAGAGGGATAGCTCAATTGATAAAGGAATGGGGTAAAAAATGCGGGATCGATTTAAAGAAAATGCATCCTCATGCTTTCCGCCACTTCTTTGCAAAGATGTTTTTGAAGAAAAATAAGGATGTCATTCAGCTGGCTGATATTCTGGGTCATGGAAGCATTGATACAACGAGAATTTATTTACAGAAAAGTTATGAAGAGCAGAAAAAAGAATTTAATAGAAGCGTTACATGGTAGTTTTATGTTTGTGGATAATTTGCCGGATTTAATCAGCAAAGAAAGTATATATGATGAAAATGGTATTGTTGATAGCGAATTCCTATCAGCTATCCTCGAATGGATGTCCAAGATGTCGGAAGTATCTAATAAAGTATCAGAGTCGTTAGGTAAGTTATTAGGCATAGATGACACGGTAAACGAAAAGAAAAAGCAGTCTGATGAAGGTAAGAAATGGGATGTGGAAGAGATATTGAAACATTGCACACTTGAAAGCAATGTCCTTAAGCTTCCTGCCGTTCAGTTTAACAAGAAATCCTACGCTGAAGCTAAAAAATGGATAGAAGAAGCTGGCGGCTCATGGCAGGGAGGTAAGATACAGGGATTCACATTTCCTTTTAATCCGGAACGTGTATTCTCTATCTTGAAAGAGGGAAAGCGATGCGATTTGCAAAAAGATTTTCAGTTCTTTGAAACACCTGCTGATATTGCCGACTGGCTGGTAATGCTTGCCGGTGGAATTCACGAAACGGATACTGTACTTGAACCAAGTGCCGGACGTGGTGCTCTGATAAAAGCGATTCACCGGGCTTGTCCTTCTGTAAAGGTTGAGTGTTACGAGTTGATGCCGGAGAATAAAGAGCTACTTCTCTCTCTTGACAATATAGTATTACTTGGTGACGATTTTACAAAGGACTTTTCCGGTAAGTATACCAAGATTATCGCCAATCCTCCATTTTCCGGTAATCAGGATATAGATCACGTGATACTTATGTACGATCGGCTAGAAGAAGGAGGAACGCTTGCGGCTATTACCAGTCAGCATTGGAAATTTGCATCAGAAAAGAAATGTGTTGATTTCCGGGAATGGCTGGAAGAAGTTCATGGAGAAGTTTTTGAAATTGGATCCGGTGAATTTAAAGAAAGTGGGACAACCGTTAGTACGATGGCGGTAGTGATTCATAAGTAACAGCAATCCCTTTCGCATTATCGTATGGGATTATCAGGAGAAATAAAATATTAGAGGAACTTACAACAAATAAGATATGAAACAGACATTAGAATCGGCAGCAATAAATGAATTGTTTTTCAGTTATGCTTGTACGTCAAGAAATATATCATTTGCCGGGCTTGTATATGACAGAAATGCAATGCTAAATATGTTCCGAAAAGGTGCTGAATGGCACGCAAAGCAATCAATAGAGATCCTTTCCTCTGTTTTAGAAAACTGGGTACATGGCGGTGATGCTGATTGCATCATTGCGGAGTTTGAAGAAAAATTAAACAAATGATACTATGAAAGAGATTTGGAAAGATATAGACGGCTTGTTTGGGTATCAAGTTAGCAATCTTGGGCGTGTTAGAAGTTTTTTTAGTAGATGGGGAAAACGAAAATATCCCAAAATAATGAAAGGTTCTATAGACTCTCATGGATATGTACAAGTAACGATTAGGATAAATGGGAAAAGCAAACTAATGTTAGTCCATAGACTTGTAGCAAAAACATTTATACCAAATCCCTTAAACTTAGAAATGGTCAATCATAAAGACGAAAACCCCTTAAACAATAATATTGATAACTTAGAATGGTGCACACGGTCTTATAATAACTCTTACGGACACGCAACTGACAGCTATAGAAAAATGATTTGTTGTATATGTGGAGATACAGCATACATTTTCAATTCAATAAAAGAAGCTTCAAGTAAAATGCATATTCCTACAACGTCCATTTTCAATTCGTTAAAAAGGTGTTCACCTATGGTTAGTAGGGGGTTAACATTTTATTATGTTAGCAAAGAAAATATCCCGTCTTTCGATGAAATACTGGAAGCCAACAGAGATGTACTAGAACGGATTCAAGAGAAAGGAGACTAATATGTATATAGCAAGAGACAAAGACGGTGATTTGTTACTTTTCACAGAACGACCCGTAAAGGCTGATGATGGTGAATTTTGGCAACCAACAAAACATAGATTTGATTGGATTAGGCTTGATCCCGCACTATTCCCCGAAGTAAAATGGGAAGATGAAGAGCCGACAGAAGTTGAATTGGTAAAGAAGGAGAAATAACTATGGGATTTATAACACCGTGTTTCATACGCAAAAACACACCGGAGCTTCGAAAGAAGTTGGAGGAGTTGGGATATAAAAATTATGGCAACCCTTTTCAAATAACTGATGATAGCAAATTAATTACAACTATTGACGGTGAATATGTTCCTTATAATGTACCACTAGACGATAGTTTTATTGATTGCAGAACTAACGAAGAACTTTTCTTGGCAATAGCCGCATTAAAGGATGATACTGATGAAAATCAGTGGTTTATTTGCGATGTAAATCATTGGGATAGATCGGACAATGGAGAAGCAACAGTTTATGCTGAAATAGGAGAATGGATTTTTTGTAAA
>ENA-OOXY01000900-OOXY01000900.1-human-gut-metagenome-genome-assembly--contig:-NODE-900-length-23367-cov-2.174374_pt1 | contig 23367 bp, 18 predicted proteins | sample MGYA00241593_ERZ501355 | MGnify/ENA primary metagenome ERZ501355 (study PRJEB25962, sample SAMEA2042739) | human gut metagenome | biome: human gut; feature: human-associated habitat; material: faeces... | reverse complement strand
CACATGTAGCACCTACGTTACCTGCGCCTACTACGGTTACTTTTGACATAATACTTATATTTTAATAAAGTTGATAATTAGTTCGTATCGTTTTCGTGACGACAAAAGTACAACGATAATCGAAATTAAAGAAATTTTTCCATAATAATTTTAGTTAAAGAAAAGTGAATAGACTGTGTTACTCTGTATTGAAATGATTACTTTTGCAGCGTTTTATCATTCAACCTTATAGAATATGAATAAAAAGAATCTGCTGATCATTGCCGTATCTGTTCTGGTGCTTGCACTCATCGGTCTTACCTATCTGTTATTCTCTGAAAAACAGACTAACCGTGAACTGGTTCAGGAATTCCAACTGGATAAAGAAGACCTTGAAAATGAATACACTCGCTTCGCACAGCAATATGACGAATTAAAACTGACCGTATCGAACGACTCTCTGGCAGACTTGCTGGCCCAGGAACAGGTCAAAACGCAACGCCTTCTTGAAGAGCTCCGTACGGTAAAGAGCAGCAATGCCACAGAGATAAGACGCCTGAAAAAAGAATTGGCAACACTAAGAAAAGTAATGATCGGTTACATCAATCAGATTGACTCACTAAACAAACTGACTGCCCAGCAAAAGCAAGTAATAGCCGAAGTAACGCAAAAATACAATGCCGCTTCACGACAGATCAACAATTTGTCTGAAGAAAAGAAAAACCTCAATCAAAAAGTTACGTTAGCCGCCCAACTGGACGCAACTAATATCTGGATTGAACCTCGTAACAAACGTGGCAAAAAGGCTAAAAAAGTAAAGGATATCGTGAAACTGGCCATCGGCTTCACCATCGTAAAGAATATCACAGCCGAAACCGGAGAGCGTACACTTTATATCCGAATCACCAAGCCGGATAATGATGCGCTTACCAAGAGCCCGTCAAACACATTCCCTTACGAAAACCGTACGCTGACCTACTCCATCAAAAAATATATCGAATACAACGGAGAAGAACAGACCATCAACGTATTCTGGGATGTAGAAGAGTTCTTGTATGCCGGTGCCTACCGGGTAGATATTTTTGCTGACGGAACGATGATTGGGTCGCAGAAATTCACATTGGACTAAAATTTTAAAAACATATACTTTAAAGAGGATGTGCCAGAAGCCGGTCACTTAATAACCGGTTTCTGGCACATCCTCTTTATTACTTTAATTCTATCTCATTGAATGCTTTCCATTTCAACAACTCAGGATAGTGGTGATACGACTATTTTATCCCCTTCCACTATGAATCTCGCGATTTGCAAATCATTCAAAACATTTAATATTTCCCCGACAGGAAGGTGACGACTGGCAGAAAAATAAATCCGTTCCTCCAGCAAAGAATGGGAACGGAAAACAATATTTGTGTTATACCAAGCCCCGATTTCCTGCATAACATATCTCAGAGTGACATTATCAAAGATAAACAGACCTTCTGTCCAACTCTTTTGCATACAGATATCAGCCTGAGAAATACAGATATCACCTACTCTATCCAGATAAACCTGTTCACCCGGCTTTATCTTACAGGCTTTCGTATTGGCTTTATCACTGACTTGCACCGAACCTTCATACAGCACAACTTTAGAAGTCGTACCACATCCATAGGAATCAACATCAAATACCGTGCCCAATACACGCGTTTGTAAACTCCCGGTTTCTACAATAAAGGGATGTAAAGTATCTCTTTGAACATTAAATCTCGCAGCACCTTCCAACATTACCCGCCGAAGATCACCGGTAAACGCTTTCGGGTATTCCAAGCGGCTATTGGCGTTCAACAGCACTTCAGTACTGTCAGGCAAATGAATAGTAATAGTGGTAGCGGGTGGCGTTCTGACTGCAATGATCCCTTTATCCTCTGTCATCACCAATTTATCAGGCGAATTTACAGAAGCAAACACTTCGACTTCTTGGGATAGAAAGTTTTCCTGAGAAAAGCCCCAAAACAAAAGTAATGCCACGGAAGCAACTGCTGCAAAGCCGAATACCAAAGTTCGGACTCTTTCCTGCCGTCGGCGAGAGGCAAATGCCTGCCAAGCGGTTTCCGTCTCTTCAACAGAAGACAGGTCACCAAGAGCCTCTCCGAAAAGATTTTTGAGCCTACGGGAGGCTATATCGTTTTTATTATCCTCTCTCTGTTCCATTTGTTTCCTCCTTTCCGTTCATTTCATTACGTAAAATCCGTAAAGCTTTCGAAATATGTTTCTTCACCGTATCCGGACTTATTTCCAACCGTTCTGCAACTTGCCGATAGGTCAGTTTCTCCCAATAACAAAGTCTCAAAATGGTACGCGTCGGTTCCGACAGACTGCAAGCAATCGTTTCCGCTTGCTGCAACTGTGCCTCATGCTGCCGATATCCGGTATTCACATCCATCCGGGTCACCTCACGTAAAGTATCCAAATGCTGCTGTTCCACACGCAGGTGCTTTAACCGATTCAGGCACGTATTACGTGTAGCTGTATAGAAATAAGCGTTCTGCGTTTCCGCCTCCAGTCTATCAAAACATTTCCAAGCCTCTTCCATCACTTCGCCAACAATATCCTTCGCTTCTTCCCGATCGCTCATTAGCTGAATGGCATAACGCAACAGGCGGGGATATATCTCCACAAACAATTGCCTGAAGCGTTCTTCCCGTGAAATATGTCCACGAAACCGGAATATCGTTAATTTTGCCATAAGCCGACAAAATTAGCGATAATTCTTTTATCAGGCAGACTAAAGGCGCTGCTTTTCACTCTGTCCCGCACCGGTACCTTTATACTTACTCTTAGTTGCATTAAATTTATAAGATATCTGAATACCAAAACGTTGATTATCATTATATGAACGGGTCAGTATATGACTTCTGACTCCATATCCATCCATATAATGATAACGGGTATGAAAAATATCATCGGCTGTAAGTGTTATCATCAGAGCATCTTCCAAAAATGATTTCGACAGGCGGGCATTTACCGTACCCTCCCTGTGTATCAAAGAATAACTTTGTTTGGCGGCTGTCGAGATATTCCCGTTCACATTCAAAAACCAACCATCAGGAAAAGTAAAACTATTATCAAGTTCAAAATAAAACTGAGGTTCATTCCAATGCCGGGTTATCCCTAAAGAACGAACATCGGCATCATAAAAATACATGCCTCCATTCAATTGCGGTTGCCAGCACCCGATTTTAGGAGAAACATTAAGATTCATCCCATAAGTATCTGTAGTAGGTATGGAGGCCATGGTAAACAACAACACTCCCGGATGGGTTTCATCATTATAAGGTTTGAGGAACCTCGTATATAAATCCAATGTTCTATCAAAAAAGAGATTTACAAATGCCCATCTTGATCCGGCATCCAATATAAAGACATGGTGTTTTTGTGGAACCAGTAGGGGATCTCCGCTACGATACATATATTTACTTGAATATGTAATTGAGCTTGAAAGCATGTGATAGTCAGGATTATTCCTTATTAAGCGATAAGAAAGGGATGCATGCCAACCTTTATCTTCATATCCTACTAAAGCGACAGGAACTATATCATTATACACCGGACTTTGTTCATCTTGGTGAACCCCATATTCATAATAATCCGTTTTTTGATGTTCATAACGCAGCCCCACAGCAACATTGAATTTATCCAAATGCAGCGAATAATCGGCAAACACAGAATAAATAGACTGTTTGATATGATCATCGGCGTTGTCAGAAAAGCCACTTTGAACAAATACGTCGTGCCTGTTCGTAAACGTTTCCTCGGTACCAAACGACAATGTCCCTTTTCTGAAAGATCGTTTTACAACCATACGCATAGCATACAGATAGTTCCGGACTTCATTTTCAGATTGAGCGGCTTTATCATCATTGTTGAAAACTTCATTCGTGGAATTATTCTTTCCCAATAAATAATCAGCATTGAAATCCACATTCCATTGGCCGAACACCCCATTATAGTATCCATTCACCGAATGAGTCCAGGTAGGATAAGTATGTGCATGCTGCAAAGAAGATATTTCTTCTATCTTTTCACCATCCTTATACACAAAATTATTGCCAAGGTTAGTCCGATTCACAGAACCGACATTTGCACCCGGCATATATCGAGCACCCAAAGAATTCTTGTCATCCAACTCATAGTTGAAACCTACCTCACCGGAGAAATAAACAGCTTTATGAAAACTGGTAGCTCCTCCTTTGACCTCCCATCGGGAAGAAGCGTCAGTTTCCTGATTTAAGATTGATTCCTGATAATAATTTCCATGTTTCAAGTCACCTTTCACAAATAAATCCAATCCACCCGTACGGTAATTCAAGTATAGATTCTCACTGGCATTATAGTCATGTCCCTGAGAAAAAACACCTCGAAAGCCACTGCTTATCCCTTGTCCTCGCCGACGGATCGTGCGGATACGAATGACTGAAGATACATCCGAACCATATTCCACTCCTGGTGTAGTAATCACTTCCGCCGATAAAATATCATCGGCACGCAAACGTTCCAATTCCCCCTGATCACGTATCTTACGGCCATTGATGTAGATAACAGGGACCCCGTGTCCCAGAACCATGTATTCCCCTATCCCTCCCGTTACAAAAGGAAGATGGGATATCATTTCCGCAGCAGAACCCATTTTAGCTAAAGGAGTACCAACGACATTAGCCAATAAGCCATTATCTTTATGTACTATTAAAGGATGATCGACACTAATAACCACTTCTTTCATTAATTGGGTATCGGAAAACAGACATACTTTATTCATTGCACCGCAAGGTTGGATTTTAGTCTGATAACCGATGTAGGACGTTTTCAAAAGATAATCTCTCCCTTCTTCACCCGGTATCCGGAACGAACCATCCTGATTCGTAACTACTCCATTCACAAAAGCAGAGTCTGCTTTGTCCAGCAATAGCACATTGGCGCAAACTAACGGTTCATTGTTTTCATCAATCACACTTCCTCGAATAGTTGTCAAGCGTTTGTCAATGCTCCCTTTCTGAATGACAAAATAGTTTTCTCGTTCTTTATAAATGAACGGGGTACTTTTCAGAACGATGGAAAGTGCTTCCGATTCGTTTCTTTGATGGATAGAGGCAGTGACATGGTAAGTCTCAGTCTCGTTATAGGAAAAAATGATATGCTTCTCCCCCGCTTTCTCAATCAGTTTCAAAACAGCAGGCAGTGGCTTGTTTCTAAGTTCCAACGTGATTTGACCGGTATTCTGAGCCGAAAAAGGATATGCGCACAATAATAATACCACAGCCATCCAGCCTCTTCTGTCGTGTATTCCCCAATTCATTGTTTTTCTATTTTTTAATTAGTTGTTTATTATACTACAACCAAAGTATGCAATCGGGTACGCAATATTACAAAAAAAATAATCCGGAAAGACATGATCAATCCGTAGTTGATAAATAAGCAAGTATACAGACTTTCAGCCTGCTAAGTCTTATTGGATAGAGAAAAGGCATGACAACACTTAAACGAATGAAAAACAAGATATTCAAAGCACTAAATTCTTGCAGGGAGAAGATTTGCTTTAACACAGTGTTAAAGCTTATGTTTTGAATCTAGACAACAAGTCATTTAAATGCAAAAGGTTTGTTATTTACATTCGAAAAAGGAGAGACCTCAAGATGACGTTAACAATGTTAATTGAAAAGCAAGAATACATCACCCGGAATTCAAATACAGCACTATATAACAAAAAAAATTAAATCGTTTTGCTTTTTAAGATTAACCCTTTATATTTGCATCGTTGTTTATGCAATTATTGTTTCTTGTCCTAACAAGGATAACAAGAACAAAACCGGATAAACAAACAGCTCGCAAGCATTGTTCTTTTAAATGAAGTATCACCTTTATAATGTATAAGATGCGATGAAAAAATTACTGTTTCTGTTTTTTCTCCTAACAACTCCCTTTTCCCTGAAATCACAGGGGATTCTATCCTTAGATAGTTGCCGTGCATTGGCCATTGCCAACAATAAAGAGTTGCTGATAAGCGGAGAGAAAATAAATGCTGCACACTACCAAAAGAAAGCAGCCTTTACCAACTACCTGCCTAACTTCTCCGCCACAGGAGCTTACATGCGTAACCAAAAGGAATTCTCATTGCTTAACAATGACCAGAAAGCGGCTCTATCCGGCTTGGGTACAAGTGTGAGCGGTCCGTTGCAACAAGCCGCCCAAGTCATCGGACAGCTGCATCCGGAACTGGCCCCCATGCTTTCACAATTGGGAGGAGCCATTGTCCCGGCGCTCAACGAAGCCGGAACTGCAATTGTAGACGCATTCCGCACCGATACCCGAAATGTATATGCAGGAGCCATCACCCTCACCCAACCGCTATATATGGGTGGCAAGATACGTGCATACAATAAAATCACCAAATACGCCGAAGAACTGGCTCGTCAGCAACATAACTCGGGTATGCAGGAAGTGATTCTCAGCACAGACCAGGCTTACTGGCAAGTTATTTCCTTGGTCAACAAGAAAAAACTCGCGGAAAGTTACCTGAAGCTATTACAAAAACTGGACAGTGATGTAGAAAAGATGATTGCCGAAGGAGTAGCCACCAAAGCGGACGGCCTGTCGGTTCGGGTAAAAGTAAACGAAGCCGAGATGACACTGACAAAGGTAGAAGACGGATTAAGCCTTTCCCGCATGCTGCTGTGTCAACTGTGTGGCATCGACCTAAGCACTCCGATTGTCCTGGCTGACGAACAAGTAGACGATCTTCCGCTGATTCCGGCTACTACCAACTTTGAGATAGAAACAGCCTATGCCAACCGCCCCGAGATCCGCAGTCTGGAACTGGCTGCTAAAATCTATCAACAGAAAATAAACGTGACCCGTTCGGAACATTTGCCTTCCGTAGCATTAATGGGAAATTACATGGTCACCAACCCGTCTGTATTCAACAGTTTTGAAAACAAGTTTAAAGGCATGTGGAATGTAGGCGTTATGGTTCAGTTGCCTATCTGGCATTGGGGAGAAGGCATTTACAAAGTGAAAGCGGCCAAAGCCGAAGCACGCATCGCCCAATACCAACTGGAAGATGCCAAAGAGAAAATCGAGTTGCAAGTCAATCAATCGGCTTTCAAAGTAAACGAAGCCACAAAGAAACTGGCTATGGCCAAAAAGAACCTTGAAAAAGCGGATGAAAATCTGCGTTATGCAACTCTCGGATTCGAAGAAGGTGTGATCGCTCCCAGTAATGTACTTGAAGCACATACCGCCTGGCTGTCGGCCCAATCGGAAAAGATAGATGCACAGATTGATGTAAAACTGACAGAAATCTACTTGCAAAAGTCACTGGGAACGCTCAAATAAGGTCAACGACCGAGTGCAAACATTCCTGAAAAGCTAATCTCAATAGTAATTTGTAAATCGTAAAAACCGTAAATAAAATGACATCACAAAAATCACAGAACAGCAATATGCTGCTTGCATTCCTCACCCTGCTGGGAGTTATTGTACTGGTTGCAGTTGTCGGTTTCTTCATGCTCCGCAAAGGTCCGGAAATCATTCAGGGACAAGCTGAGGTAACTGAATACCGCGTCTCAAGCAAAGTGCCGGGACGTATCCTGGAGTTCCGTGTAAAAGAGGGACAAAAAGTCCAGGCAGGAGATACACTCGCCATCCTGGAGGCTCCCGACGTAATAGCCAAAATGGAACAGGCTCGCGCCGCCGAAGCGGCTGCACAGGCACAGAACGAAAAAGCCATCAAAGGAGCGCGTCAGGAACAAATTCAAGCGGCTTATGAAATGTGGCAGAAAGCAATCGCCGGTGTCGATATAGCTGAAAAATCATATAAACGTGTCAAAAACTTATTCGACCAAGGAGTTATGCCGGCACAGAAACTGGACGAAGTCACCGCACAACGTAATGCAGCCATCGCAACCGAAAAAGCGGCAAAGGCCCAATACACGATGGCAAAGAACGGTGAAGATAAAATGGCTGCAGCAGCTTTGGTGGACCGTGCCAAGGGAGCTGTTGCCGAAGTGGAGTCGTACCTCAAAGAAACTTATTTGATTGCCCAGGCAGCCGGAGAGGTTTCCGAGATATTTCCCAAAGTGGGCGAATTGGTAGGTACCGGCGCCCCCATTATGAATATCGCCATAATGGACGATATGTGGGTGACTTTCAATGTACGTGAGGATCTGCTAAAAAATTTGACCATGGGATCAGAATTCGATGCTATCGTACCCGCATTGGACAATCAGACCATTCGTCTGAAAGTGCATTATATGAAAGACCTTGGTACATACGCTGCCTGGAAAGCAACCAAGACCACCGGCCAGTTCGACTTGAAAACATTCGAAGTAAAAGCGACTCCGCTTGAAAAAGTAACTAATCTGCGTCCCGGAATGTCAGTCATCATCAAGAAATGAAAGAAAGAGAAAAGAAATATATAGCCCTGTGGTTAGTCATGAAACGCGAATGCCACCGTCTCGTGTCTCGCCCGCTCTATCTCTTCTGCATGGTGATAGCTCCGCTGTTTTGCTATATTTTCTTCACCACGCTGATGGACTCGGGGTTACCGACCAATATGCCCGTTGGCGCTGTAGACCTGGACAATTCTGCCAGCTCACGAAACATTCTCCGCAATCTGGACGCATTCGGGCAAACAGCTGTCGTGGCGCGTTATAGCAGTGTTAACGAAGCACGTACAGCTATGCAGGAAGGCAAAATCTACGGATTTTTTTATATACCCAAAGGAATGTCGGCCGATGCCCAGAGTCAACGCCAACCTAAATTATCTTTTTATACCAACAACTCCTACCTGATTGCCGGCTCATTATTGTTCAAGGATATGAAGATGATGTCCGAACTTGCCTCAGGAGCTGCCGCCCGTTCAGTTTTATATGCCAAGGGAGCAACGGAAGATCAGGCGATGGGATATTTACAACCCATTGTCATCGATACACATCCGATACAAAATCCTTGGTTAAATTATTCGGTCTATCTATGCAATACACTTGTTCCGGGGGTACTGATGTTGTTGATATTCATGGTAACAGTATTTTCCATCGGTGTGGAAATCAAGGACCGCACGGCCCGGGAGTGGCTGCGACTGAGCAACAACTCCATCTACATCGCATTGGCCGGTAAGTTGCTTCCACAAACCGTGGTATTCTTTATCATGGGTATATTTTACAATGTCTATCTGTATGGATATCTACACTTCCCATGTAACAGCGGAATTCTTCCGATGCTATTGGCAACCCTCTGCCTGGTATTGGCATCGCAATGTTGCGGTATCCTGATGATAGGCACACTGCCTACCCTTCGCCTCGGTCTGAGCTTCGCTTCGTTATGGGGAGTCATTTCTTTCTCCATTTCAGGCTTCTCTTTTCCGGTGATGGCCATGAATCCGGTATTGCAGGCACTCAGTAACCTGTTCCCATTGCGCCACTATTTCCTGATCTATGTAGACCAGGCACTCAACGGATACAGCATGGCTTATTCCTGGTCAAACTATATGGCATTACTGATTTTCATGTTACTTCCGTTCTTCGTGGTACATCGGTTGAAGGAAGCTTTGATATATTATAAATACGTGCCCTAATGAAAGATATAAGTTTAAAAGATAAGATAACACAAGGCATCAATGACCTGTTTTATATCTGGAAGCGGGAATTTCGTACTACATTCCGCGACCAGGGGGTATTGATCTTTTTCGTACTCGTTCCATTGGTATATCCATTGATCTACAGTTTTATTTATACCAACGAAGTGGTTCGTGAAGTGCCTGCCGTGGTAGTAGATGACTCGCGTTCATCACTCAGCCGCGAATATCTGCGTAAAGTAGATGCCACCCCCGATATACAGATTGTGGCTTATTGTGCCGATATGGAAGAAGCCAAACAAATGCTCAAAGACCGGCTGGCATATGGCATCATTTACATTCCGAAAGATTTCAGTTCGGACATAGCTCAAGGCAAACAGACACAAGTCAGCATCTACTGTGATATGAGTGGACTGCTGTACTATAAAAGTATGCTTTTGGCCAATACTGCCGTGTCTTTGGATATGAACGAAGATATCAAAATAGCCCGCTCGGGCAATACGACCGACCGACAGGACGAAATCACTGCCTACCCTATCGAATATGAAGACGTAGCGATGTTCAATCCGACCAATGGCTTTGCCGCTTTCCTGATACCCGCCGTGTTGATCCTGATCATTCAGCAAACCTTATTATTGGGTATCGGACTTTCGGCCGGCACGGCACGCGAGAACAACCGCTTTAAAGATTTGGTACCCATTAACCGCCATTATAACGGTACTTTGCGCATTGTATTGGGTAAAGGATTAAGTTATTTCATGGTATATGCCTTGGTATCTGTCTATGTACTATGCGCCGTCCCCCGTATGTTCAGCCTCAACCAGATAGGACAACCCGGCACACTGGCCCTGTTCATACTCCCCTATCTGATGGCCTGCATCTTTTTTGCCATGACTGCATCTATCGCTATCCGTAACCGGGAGACATGCATGCTGATATTCGTATTCACCTCTGTGCCTCTATTATTCATCTCAGGTATTTCCTGGCCGGGAGCTGCCATACCTCCATTCTGGAAATACTTCTCTTACATATTTCCATCAACTTTCGGTATCAACGGATTTGTGAGAATCAACAACATGGGAGCAACACTGAGTGAGATTCCATTTGAATACAAAGCGTTATGGATACAGACCGGCTTCTATTTTCTGACCACTTGCTGGGTATACCGTTGGCAGATTATCAAGAGCCGTAAACACGTCATAGACAAATACAAAGAAATGAAAAATAGAGGGAAAGAATTCTTTTCATAATCACATACGTGTGCATATTTATTCCGGATTTACCCGGAAATGTCTGCTATGACAGTTCTGCATAAAAATATATCGAATAGCTTTTGCTTGAAACAAAGATAATTAGTACATTCGAAGCGTCTATATCTTCATGCAGAAGATGTAAACAGAGCACATACAATAATAAAACACATGTTATGAAAAGAAAAATGATGTCCTTATTACTCGCATTGGCGGTAATAAGCGGAAGTAGCGTGTACGCTAAAGTGATTGACGTAATGTCTCCCAACGGAGCCATTAAAGTATCGGTAGACATCAAGGACCGGATTTATTATTCGGTGTCCTATGATAATGACCAGTTATTAAAAGATTGCTATCTCAACCTGCAACTGCAGAATGAGACGTTAGGTACGAATCCCCACTTACGGAGCACCAAACGTGGAACCATTGACGAAAGTGTAAAACGTGAAATACCTTTCAAGAATGCGATCGTAAGAAATCACTGTAATACCCTGAGAATGAATTTCAGCGGAAATTATGCCGTTGAATTCCGCGTATTCGACAATGGTATCGCTTACCGTTTTGTGACAGATAAAAAAGGAGATAACATCGTAATGGGGGAAGACTTCGCAATTAACTTTCCAACCAATTATAAAGCTCATCTTTCCCAACCGGATGGCTTTAAAACCTCATACGAATGCCCATATACTCATGTAGATACCGAAAAGTATGCTGCTACCGACCGCATGAGTTACCTGCCTGTATTGATAGAAACGGATAAAGCATATAAAATACTGATATCTGAAGCCGACTTATCCGATTATCCCTGTATGTTCCTTAAAAGTACCGGTAAGAACGGAATGCAGTCTATTTTTCCCAAAGCACCTTTAGCCTTCGGAGAAGATGGTGACCGTAGCCTCAAGATTACCGAAGAAGCCGATTACATTGCCAAAACGGACGGCAAGCGTTCATTCCCCTGGCGCATGATGGTGATTTCGAAAGAAGACAAAGAACTGATTGAAAACGAAATGGTGTATAACCTGTCTGCCCCTTGTGTTCTTGAAGACTACAGTTGGATCAAACCGGGACAAGTGAGTTGGGAATGGTGGCACGACGCACGCCTCTATGGGGTAGATTTCCGTTCGGGTTTCAATATGGATTCCTATAAGTACTACATTGACTTCGCATCCAAGTTCGGTATTCCTTATATCATCATGGACGAAGGATGGGCGAAAAATACACGTGATCCGTTTACCCCCAATCCCACCATCAATCTTACCGAACTGATAAAATACGGAAAGGACCGCAACGTAAAAATCGTACTTTGGCTGCCATGGCTGACTGTCGAGAATCATTTCGACCTCTTTAAAACATTTGCCGATTGGGGCATCGCAGGAGTGAAGATCGACTTCATGGACCGCAGTGACCAGTGGATGGTAAACTATTATGAACGTGTAGCCAAAGAAGCCGCCAAGCATAAACTGTTTGTAGATTTTCATGGTGCTTTTAAACCAGCCGGACTTGAACGCAAATATCCGAATGTGCTTTCCTATGAAGGCGTATTGGGCATGGAACAAGGTGGTAATTGCAAACCTGAAAACAGCATTTATCTGCCCTTTATGCGTAATGCCGTGGGACCGATGGATTTCACTCCGGGTTCAATGATCTCTGCACAGCCGGAAGACAACCGTTCCACCCGGGCCAATGCCATGGGCTCAGGAACACGTGCTTTCCAAATGGCTCTTTTCATCATCTTCGAAAGTGGTCTGCAAATGTTAGCCGACAACCCGGTTTACTATTACAGAGAACTTCCCTGTACCGAATTTATCACAAGTGTTCCCGTCACCTGGGATGAAACCAAGGTCCTCTATGCCAAAGTAGGTGAAGCAGTCGTCGTAGCCAAACGAAAAGGAGAACAGTGGTTCATCGGAGGTATCACCGGCAATCAACCACAAAACATCGAGATCGACCTCGGATTCATTCCGGCAGGACAATCATTCACATTAACCTCATTTGAAGATGGCATTAACGCTGACCGTCAAGCAATGGATTACAAGAAAAAGGAGTCTACCGTGAACAATCAAACCCGCATGACATTGAAAATGGTACGCAACGGGGGATGGGCCGGAACAATTAAAATGAAATAGAATATAAATCAAGTTCATCATAGAACACACAGAGTCTTCATCTCTTGTTAATGGAATATTTATGAAAAAAGTTTCTCTGTGAAACTCTGTGTCACTCTGTGGTGATATGACATATTACAAAAATGAAAAAGCAAATCATACACCGCTGGATGCTGATGGCTGTCTTCTGCCTCGGAGCATCATTGATAGGAATAAATGCCCAAGAAAAAGACTGGGCTAACCTGCAACGTTATGCACAACAAAACGCCGAACTTCCGAAACCGGACAAAAACGAAAAGAGAGTGGTCTTTATGGGCAATTCCATCACAGAAGGATGGGTAAACACTCATCCTGATTTCTTTAAATCCAACGGTTACATCGGCCGGGGCATCGGCGGACAGACTTCTTACCAGTTCCTGGTACGTTTCAGGGAAGATGTCATCAACTTATCTCCTGCACTGGTAGTAATCAATGCAGCCACAAATGATATTGCCGAGAACACAGGAGCATATCATGAAGACCGCACTTTTGGCAATATTGTTTCGATGGTGGAACTGGCAAAAGCCAATCATATAAAAGTGATATTGACCACCACTTTACCGGCTGCCGCTTTCGGTTGGAATCCTGCCATTAAAGATGCTCCTCAAAAGATAGCTTCACTCAATGCACGTCCGAAAGCCTATGCCCAAACAAATAAAATTCCATTCGTCGACTATTACTCTTCTATGGTGAGCGGTAGCAACAAAGCTTTGAATCCGACCTATACCAAAGATGGTGTGCATCCCACTTCCGAAGGATATGACGTTATGGAGAATCTTATTCAACAGGCTATAAACAAGACTTTACGATAACCATATTCAAAAAGGAAATTATGAAACCGTTTATCTCTTTTTGTCTTTTATTGTGTATTTGCTTAGGTAAACTATATGCGCAAGGCGTAAATATCGTATACATAGGCAACAGTATTACCCAAGGCGCATTATTGAAAACTCCGGTAACGGAGGCGCCGCCGGTACAAGCAAGTCAATACATCGAACAAGCAACCAAGCAATCGGTCGCTTTTCGAAATTGTGGAGTAAGCGGAACGACTACTCTGGATTTTCTTCCAATCGCAGAAAGACAATTTCCGAATGTAAAATCTGCCGCCCAAGAATTGAGTCAACGTAAAGGAACACTGCTTTTTTCCATTATGCTGGGCACGAATGACAGTGCTTGTAACGGTCCATTCGGTTCTCCGGTGGAACCGGTGTCCTACTATACCAACATGAAAGCGATTATCGACGAACTCCTTTCTTTGTATCCGGAATGCAAAGTGGTGATTCATCAACCAATCTGGTATAGCCCGAACACATATAACGGTGCCATGTATCTGGCTGCCGGCCTCAAGCGACTGAAAAGCTACACTCCCATGATCCATAAACTGGTAGACTACTATTCACAGGCAAACCCCAATCAAGTCTTTTTGGGAGATACGGCTGCTTCCGATTTCTTCCGGAACAATTATCAGAGTTATTTCACGCCGGAGAATGGAAATGCAGGTACTTTTTATCTGCACCCGAATAAAGAGGGAGCCGGTATCTTGGGTAAATACTGGGCAGAGGCTATCCTAAAGGCAATATAAACAAATACATCCTCTCAAAGGGGCGCCGCAGATTCGCACAGACAACACCGGTAACTGACCAGTTCTTTATCTTTTAAACCGTGCGGATCTGTGGTGCCACCCTCAAGTAATTCCTTCATTTACATCATTTAACACACTTCACTTTGTTTAGTTACGACCGTTCCGTAGCTTTGTAATATAAACGTAATTAATATACTCCATGGAAAAGTTGACAATGCAAGAAGAAGAAGTGATGATCTACATTTGGGAACTGGAAAGTTGCTATGTGAAAGACATCGTTGCCAAGTTTGAGCAACCTACTCCTCCCTACACCACGGTGGCTTCCATCGTGAAGAATCTCGAACGGAAAAAATATGTAAAGGCACAGCGTGTAGGAAACACGTATCTGTACACTCCGTCTATTAAAGAAAGCGAATACAAACGAAGTTTCATGAGTGGAGTCGTACGGAACTACTTTGAAAACTCTTACAAAGAGATGGTTTCTTTCTTCGCCAAAGATCAAAAGATATCGACCAACGACCTGAAGGAAATCATCGACATGATTGAGAAAGGACAAGAAAAATAATCGCTAATACCCTGAAAAACATGACTCCCGAACTGGCATATTTTCTGAAAATAAATATAGCAATTGCTTTATTCTACGCCTTCTATCGGTTGTTTTTCTACAGAGACACCTTCTTCCAATGGCGAAGGACAGTTTTGCTTTGCTTCCTTGTCATTTCTCCGCTCTATCCGGTACTGAACATTCAGGAATGGATCAGATCGCACGAACCGATGGTAGCAATGGTCGATTTGTATGCAACAATCGTATTGCCCGAAATCGAAATAACTCCCGAGGTTAGGGCTGCGGACTGGCAAAGTATCATTTTATCTACAGTAAATATCATCTATTGGTCAGGGGTCACTTTACTTTTAGTACGTTTCTTCGCTCAGCTTGCCAGTATTCTACGGTTGCGTCTTCGTTGCCGGAAAGATCAGATAGAAGGAATACCCGTCTATCTGCTGGATAAAGAAAGTGGTCCTTTTTCTTTTTTTCACTGGATTTTCATTTATCCGCAGGCACACCCGCAGAACGAATTAAGTGAAATCCTGACTCACGAAGGAACACATGCCCGCCAAAGACATTCCATAGATGTGATTATCAGTGAGCTAATGTGTATTGCCTGCTGGTTCAATCCTTTCATGTGGTTGATGAAACGGGAAGTACGGAACAATCTGGAATACATGGCAGATAATCGGGTGCTGGAAGCCGGACATGATTCAAAGTCCTATCAATATCATTTGTTGGGACTGGCACATCAAAAGAGCGCGATCACCCTTTCCAACAGCTTCAATGTGTTGCCGCTGAAGAACCGTATCACGATGATGAACAAAAAGAGAACCAAGGAGATAGGACGAACCAAGTATCTGTTATTTATCCCCTTGGCTCTTGCTTTGATGATAGTAAGCAACATCGAAGCAGTGGCACGTACCACTAAAAGTATTGCACAGGAAGTGATGCAAACCGTAGAAGAACAGATGGAACCCGAAAACGCTGTTGCTGTTAAGGAAAGCACTTCCTCTCCCCAGGCAGCCAATCATATTTCACAACCTCAAGAGAGCGGCATAGCCGAACAGCCCGCCCAAGAAGAAAGCCGGGAGCAAATCGTATTCGAGGTTGTGGAGAAAATGCCGGAGTTTCCGGGTGGCGTAAGGAATATGAATCATTTCATCAACAGCCATCTTCGTTATCCGGTGATCGCCCAGGAAAACGGAACACAAGGCCAAGTCATCGCACAGTTCGTAATTCAGGCAGACGGTACACTCTCTGACCTGAAAATAGTGAAAAGCGTAGACCCGTTGCTGGATGCCGAAGCCATGCGCGTGATAAAAGAGATGCCTAAATGGCAACCCGGGAAACAAAGAGGAATAGCTGTTGCCACCAGGGTCACAGTGCCGATACGATTCCGACTGATGGATTCCGATTCCGCTCCGTCAACAGACAGCAATAAGAATCAGGAAAATACCATATTCGATGTGGTTGAACGAGCACCGGAATTCCCCGGCGGAATGGAAGCCTGCCTGAAATATATGTATAAAAATATAAAATATCCGGCAGTCGCAATGGAAGCGGGAATACAAGGACAAGTTGTCATACAAATAGTCATTGACAAGGACGGGAAAATACATGATCCCAAGATAGTTCGGGGAGTATCGCCGGAACTGAATGCCGAAGCGATCCGCGTGATAAGCAACATGCCTCAGTGGATACCCGGAAAACAAAAGGGAAAGAACGTAGCAACCCGATTCACACTTCCGGTCCGCTTCCGTCTGGCTTAGTTCCTAAGCCCCTAACCTGAAAATCATTTTAATAAAAACAATATGAAGAAAATCACATTTATTGCTATTCTTTTGCTGTGTATCTGTAGCCTCACAAAAGCTAAAGAGAAAGTTATAGAGCAACCCCCATTCATCGCCTGGACCAGTACCTCTATTCAAGTGGACAAAGTTGTTCTCAGCGACACAGCTACGGTGCTTTATATCAAAGCATTCTATCATCCCAAGCAATGGATCAGGATTTCCGGACAAAGTTTCCTGAAGGACAATAACGGAGAAACTTACGCTCTGCGTTCGGGAATCGGCATCAAGCCTGACACGGAATTCTGGATGCCCGAATCCGGAGAAGGAGAATTCCGCCTGGTATTCCCACCGATCCCGACCTCGGCTACTTCGATCGATTTTTCAGAAGGAGACAACGTTCAAGGTGCTTTCAAGATATGGGGCATTCAGCTGAAAGGCAAAGCCCTCCCGGAACTTTTGTTACCTCAAGAAGCCATCGTACATAAAATCGACATCAACGATGAATTGCCCGAGCCCAAAATTGAATATAAAGACGCTACTATAAAAGGACGGATTCTGGATTATCGCCCGGGACTCGTCAGCAAAATTGTACCGATTATATTCGATCCGGTAAAAGGTGCCTACGAAAGCGAAGAAGTAAAAATAAACAATGACGGTACATTCGTCACGAGAGTGAAAGTGCCGACCACCACATCGGCTGCCATCCGCCTTTTTGGTAAAATGATAACTTTCTATGCCGTACCGGGCGAAGAGAGCAGCATCATTATCAATACCCGTGAACTTTGCCGACAGCAATCCAAGCTTCATAAGGATGACAAACCTTATGGCGAAGCCGTTTATTTCGGCGGAACATTAGCCGGCCTGTCACAGGAATATTCGAACTGCACCCTAAAAACCTCCATTCTAAATGATTACCGCCAATTATTCAAGGATGTAGCAGGAATGGACGCCAGCGCTTACAAAGACTTTATCTATGGAAAGCGGGCCAATCTCCTGGCATCCATAGAGAAAGCTCCAATCAGCAAGGCTCTCAAGGCAGTGTTGGGCAATCAAGTGGATGCCGAGGCTGCCCAAGCCATCTCCCTGACGGAAATGGTTATCAAGCAAGCCTACACCATGGAGCACAAAATGAGCAAAGAAGAGGCCAGGGAATACTTTAACACGGCTCAGATAGAACTGCCTGAAAATTATTATGCGAATGCTTTCAGACCGCTCGCTTCCATCAACACCATGGCAGCACTCTATAATTCCAAGCTCTCCGAACTGATTCCGTATTATCTACGCCGCCGAACCGATGAACTGACCAAAGCCTGGGGAACCGACAAAGGAATCTACTTCGATATCAACAAAGCAGGCGAACTCTATTCGTCCATCAAAGAGTTCACCCCGCTGACTGCCGAACAGGAAGTGATACTTGCCACTCTTCCACCTGCCTGCCAGAATGAAGTGCGGGACGCCAACAACCAACTGCTGAAGACCCTTGAGGCCAATAAAAAGAAGACAGGGTTCACCATCAACGAAGTTGGTGACGTCAGCAATGAAGAGCTGTTTTCATCCATCATCTCTAAGTACCGGGGCAAAGTGATTCTGGTAGACTTCTGGGCAACCTGGTGCGGCCCCTGTCGCATGGCCAATAAAGCAATGTTGCCACTGAAGGAAGAGTTGAAAGGAAAGGACATCGTTTACCTTTACATTACCGGCGAAACCTCCCCCCTGAAAACATGGGAGAACATGATTCCGGATATCCACGGTGAGCATTTCCGTTTAACGGATGCCCAATGGAGTTTCTTAGGTGATAAATTCGACATAAGGGGCGTACCCACCTATCTCATCATCGATCGGGAAGGAAATGTCAAACACCAAAAGACAGGATTCCCGGGTGTAGCCCAAATAAAAGAGGAATTGATGAAAGTATATGATTAACCCTCCGGACAACAAACAATAAACAAAGAACGATCGGCTCCTGCCTATGGGACAAGGAACCGATCGTTCATCATTTAAAAGCGCTTATCGTTACTTATGTAACTCCACAATCTTCGTGGGAGCCATTTCTACATTCCGCTTATCTACCTGACGTACCACGCTGGCAGCCAGTGCGAGGAATGCACGACCTGTAACCGTATTTTCATCCAAAGCAACCGGAGTTCCTTTATCGCCTCCTTCACAGATACTCTGAACAATCGGAATCTGTCCCAACAGCGGAACGTTCATCTCTTCGGCCAACTTCTTGGCACCTTCTTTTCCGAAAAGATAATACTTGTTTTCCGGAAGTTCGGCCGGAGTAAACCAGGCCATATTCTCCACCAATCCGAGGATGGGGACGTTCACTTTATCATTAGTGAACATGTTGATCCCCTTGCGGGCATCGGCCAAAGCTACAGCCTGCGGAGTGCTGACAACAACAGCACCTGTCAGTGCCAGTGTCTGGACTACCGTCAGGTGAATATCGCTCGTACCCGGCGGAAGGTCGATCAGGAAATAATCGAGATCTCCCCAGGCGGCATCCCCGATCAACTGTTTCAACGCATTGCTCGCCATACCCCCACGCCATAAAGTGGCCTGGTCGGGATCGACAAAGAAACCGATAGAAAGCAGTTTCACGCCATACTTCTCGACAGGAATAATCATATCGCGTCCGTCTATCTTCTCAGCGTAGGGGCGGGCATCTTCCACTTGAAACATCTTAGGCATGGAAGGACCGAAAACGTCGGCATCCAGTAGACCGACTTTATATCCCAACTTAGCCAACGCTACAGCCAGGTTGGCCGATACGGTAGACTTACCCACTCCTCCCTTACCGGAAGAGATGCCGATGATATTCTTCACATGGGGCAGCAATTTGCCCACTTCGGGACGTGCAGCCTGTACTGTTTTCACACTGATATTTCCAACTATCTCCACCTCTTTGCCCACATGAGTAAGAATAGCTGTTTCGGCAGCTTTTATCACCGACTTCATAAACGGATCGGTCGGTTTTTCAAAAATCAGGGAGAATGAAACCTTCATTCCCTCTATACGGATGTTATCCTCCACCATACCGGCCTCCACAAGATTCTTTCCGGTTCCGGGATAACGCACTGTAGCCAGTGCATCGAGTATTAATTTAGGATAGATTGTCATAGTTTGTATTATTTAGATGTCTGCAATCCGCTCCGCTTGCTACGATTATAGCTCCGGTACGAATCGAGTTCAATTTCAATATCCGGTTCTCTGAGTTCTCCTTCCTGCGGCAACAGGAATTTGATGTACTTAATGCTTAAACCGCGATCGAGCCACTGTTGTTCATAATAGGTCTTGATACCCAGAATATCGTCTACCAAATCAGAATGATAAAGATCTTCGGTGATAAACTCTACCGGCAGTCCGTTCTCCTCAATCATATATTTGGTATAAGTGAACATGAAGTTGCTGTCAGTCTTCAGATGAATGATTCCATTGGATACCAAAAACTTACGGTAGCGTTCCATAAAATAGGTAGAAGTCAGTCGCTTGGTAGCTTTCTTCATTTGCGGATCAGAAAAAGTCAGCCAGATTTCGCTCACTTCTCCTTCTGCAAAAAAGCGGTCGATGATCTCGATGTTGGTACGCAGGAAAGCCACATTCTTCATGCCGGCCTGAAGAGATTCGGTAGCTCCCGTCCACATACGGGCGCCTTTGATATCTACCGCGATAAAATTCTTATCGGGAAACATCCGCCCCAGTCCGACGGTATATTCGCCACGTCCGCAACCCAATTCGAGTACAATCGGGTTATCGTTCTTGAAAAACTCTTTGTGCCATTTTCCCTTCATGTCAAAAGGCACATTGTCCACTGCCGAGTAAGGATACTCAAAGACATGCGGATAACTTGCCATATCGGCAAACTTCTCTAATTTATTTTTTCCCATTCAATAAAGTTAAATCGTTTCTACCCAACCGGTATAGTTATAAAACACCCGGTCGTTAAATTGCTGGCGGAACAACGCATATTTGTCAATGCCGGTACAGTGACAGACTCCCAGACGTTTGGGAAGTTTCATACCCAGAAAGGCCGAAATCACATTGAACTTCTCTTCTTCCGCATTGTGAATATGAAAGCCTCCCATCACCAGTTTGAGTCCCAATCCCGGAAAGGCATTCTGCACGGCACGAATGATATTGGTAATCCCCCGGTGTGAACAGGCACTCAGTACCGAAAGAGACTTTTCGCCCTTCAACACCAATGCCAGTTCATCTTCAAAAGTATCGGGACGCATCTCTCCTTCTATCTCCGTAAAGAAGTGTTCGAAGTGAGTGTCGTTCCTGTCCACCACCTTGACGTCCGGAAACGCAAATACGCCCGGCACAATCTCCGTAGTTTCGTCAACCAGCCAAAAGCGCGACTTATCCAATGCTTCGGGATGAAGCATTCCGTTCTCACGCTCGTTCTTGAACTTTTTCCGGAATACCTCACGCTTGCAAACCACCTTCGCTACACTGTTCATCTTCAGAAAGGCATAAAGCCCCCCTGTATGGTCACGATGTCCGTGAGATAACACCACATATTCCACATCGCTCAGATCGAGTCCCAACAGGCGGGCATTCCGGAGAAACAGATCCGAAGCACCGGTATCGAACAGCACTTTGTGTTCCCCCGCTTCAACAAGCAGGGAAAGCCCATGCTCTCCCTGTAATCCCTTACCGTAAACACTGTTTTCCGCGAGGGTTGTTATTTTGTAGTTCATTTATCGAACGTTTATTCAACAATAGTCACCCATCCGTGAGTATCGGGTTCGTCACCATACTGGATGCCACGCAATTTATTATAAAGCTTCTCACAAACCGGTCCCGGCTTTCCATCTTTCGAAATCACATACGACTTGCCATTCTCAAGGTCGTCAATACGTTCGATCGGACTGATAACGGCAGCAGTACCACAAGCTCCCGCTTCTTCGAAAGTGCTCAACTCTTCTTCGGGTACCGGACGGCGCTCTACTTTCATGCCCATATCTTCCGCCAACTGCATCAAGCTCTTATTGGTGATGGAAGGAAGGATGGAAGTAGACTTCGGAGTGATGTAGGTATTGTCTTTAATACCAAAGAAGTTGGCCGCACCACATTCGTCAATGTATTTTTTCTCTTTTGCGTCCAGATAGAACTCGCAGGAATAACCCAAGTCGTGAGCCTTCTTATTGGCGCGCAGACTGGCTGCATAGTTTCCACCGACTTTGTAGATACCGGTTCCGTGAGGCGCAGCACGGTCGTACTCGCGGATAATGACATAAGGATTGGTAGAGAAGCCACCCTTGAAATAAGGACCGACCGGTGTGACAAATACAACAAACATATATTCATCTGCCGGATGGACACCCACCTGGGCACTGGTTCCGATAAGCAACGGGCGAATGTAAAGAGAAGCTCCACTCTCGTAAGGAGGAATAAAGCGTTCGTTCAATTTTACCACCTTCAGGATAGCTTCCTTGAAACGTTCCGTCGGCAATTCAGCCATCATGATGCCCTGACAGGTGGACTGCAGACGCGCAGCATTCTCCTCCAAACGGAAAATACGCACTTTGCCGTCTTTACCACGGAAGGCTTTCAAACCCTCGAAGGCTTCCTGACCATAATGCAGGCAAGTGGCAGCCATGTGCAGGTTCAACACCTCGCTACTGCTTATTTCGAGTTCGCCCCATGCGCCGTTACGGAAATTGATTCTCACATTGTAGTCTGTCTTCATATAACCGAATGACAGATTAGCCCAGTCTATTTCTTTCATATCGTTAGTTATTAGTTATTTTCGATTGAGCAACAAAAATAACCTTTATTCTTCAGATAGCCTCTTTTCTTGCAGTAATTTTTCAATTTCCTGATCTGCCTTTGTCAGCTTTCCGGTACAGAAAGCTATTATTTCATTGGCTTCTTTTATTTTTTCACTCAGTTCGTCAATCTCCAGTTCGTTACTGTCGATCTGCCGAACAATCTTTTCCAGGCGTTCTATAGCCTGTGAATAGGTCTCTTTCTTCTTGGCTGGCATATTACTATTTTACTATTATACAGGAAACCCCTCCTCCGCAGAGCAGGCAGAGAGGTTACCGGATGATTTGGAAAAACATTTCAAACGGCATGGACTTATTCGACTCTCGACTTCACTTCTCCTTCGTAAAGGCGGGTTATCAGCTCGTCTCCCGGTTGCAGGCAGGCAGCACTCTTCACCGCCTTCCCGTCTTTCAGAGTGATGCTATACCCTCGTTTCAGCAGCTTCTGAGGCGAAGCGTCCGCAATGCGGTTCTGTAAAAGTTCCAGCCGGTGGTGCTGGCGGGCCAATAAAGTTTCGGCAGCATGCGAGAGATTGCTTTTCGCCATCTGCAACTTTATCCGCGATTCCGACAGTTTACGCATCACTTGTGACGGTATGCGTGCCTGTAGCAAAGCAAGCCTCCTGCGTTCTTGCTCCAGGCGGTAGAAAACACGGGTATGCAGTTCTTCGGCCAACGCCCCGAGCCG
>ENA-OOXY01000879-OOXY01000879.1-human-gut-metagenome-genome-assembly--contig:-NODE-879-length-23763-cov-100.413784_pt1 | contig 23763 bp, 26 predicted proteins | sample MGYA00241593_ERZ501355 | MGnify/ENA primary metagenome ERZ501355 (study PRJEB25962, sample SAMEA2042739) | human gut metagenome | biome: human gut; feature: human-associated habitat; material: faeces... | reverse complement strand
TCATCCACTTCAACAGCTGCAACCTCGCCCGGTTCAAGCTTCAGGTAAACGATACGGTTCTCTTCATCCACTGATTCGATTATACCGCCTCCGGGAGCGTTCCATTCCTCACCCGTGATAACTGATACCCGGTTATATCGCAGTTCCGGCACTTCAAGGAAATCACGTAGGCGCAACGACTTCGCATCTATATCACCGGAAGATGTTATCAGCCAGCCAAGTAAGTTCTTAACATATTCTTCAGATGAAATTTCTTTAGAGAAAGTTGCATATTCAGCTATTATTTTTTGAATAACAGCCTTTGTTTTAACGTCAATACCAGCAAGGAAAGTTATATTTCCTTTAGCTTCATCGTTTTTTATTTTACTGATATATTTACCGTCAGACTCTTCTCCTGTATTTATAGGAGATAGTTTATAATGCTTTCTTCCATCCGTGTCTGGAATTTCAGTATCTATCAGTAATTTATATATTCCTTCGTCTACTTCTACGGAAATAATCTGTCCTGGATAAGGAAAATATTCTTCAGCATCTGTATTACGAGCGTAAGATGTAGCATCCTCCAAAGTTTTGAAAGTTGCAGTAGAATCAATAGGTCTTCCTGTTGTTCTTTTATATTGTAATGCAAAACTACTTCCGTTTATTTTTACCATAGTCGTTATTCTGTTTTAAAGGTAAACGTATCAGCATCATTCAATCCCGGTGTTTGAACGATCCACATCTTATAATTAATGGCGGCACTTCCATTGGCTCCTTCTACGGAAATATCCACTGGACCAGTAGTAATACCCGTATCTTCAATGAAGTTCCCTGGGTAAGCGGTCAATGTCAATTCCTTTATCACATCAGCCGGAATACATACAGCAACCATCTTCCACTTATCAACAGAGAATTTGTAAGTTCCGCTCCCATTATAAAGCCCGTTAGATGGCAAGGAACGCACTTCGGCAGATGATACGGGAATTGAATTACATATTCCTGCAAACCATTTTCGATGAACATTTACACTAATTCTATCCGTTAAAGTTATTCCAGGTATAGTCCCATCTTCACTTGCTGCGTATACAACCGTTGCTGTATATGTCTCATTTTTAGTATACTGCCCGGTTAATGTTCTTGTGGCTGTCTGAACTCCATTAGATTCAGGAGAAAACTCCATTTTGTTATCTTCGTTTCCGTCATAATAAGCCTTTGTTATTTCTCCTTGACTTCCTCTATTTGAAGTATAAGTAATTAACCCTTTGGCTGTCCCAAATTCAACGTCATTTGGAGTAGAGATACGTCCTGTCAAAGAAGCATTATTTATACCACTAAATATTGAAATAAAGATTTCTTCATAAGACATACCTTTATGAAGAGTTTTCCCCGGCTTGACAAAACCCACTTGTGGAGAAGTTACTATGAGGTCCTTGCTTAATGAAGAAGAACCTCCTATTTCTTTTACATTTCCTTTATTGGTTTGAATAACAATTCTTGGTGAAGAATCCTCATCATGTATGTACACCTCTCCTCTGTTTAATCCTTCAAGAGAATGATCTTCCTCTGAAGATGGATTATCTACAACTGCAGGGGGATAAATAGGAGCACCTTTCTCATCTACATCACTACCATGCCATAATATTTTGGATATATGCTTCTTCATTATACTTCAATCTTGTTAGTATTAATAAAAGCGACTTTAGCTTCATCATATTGAAGCATCTCACCATTTTTAGGATTGTCTACATTGAATCCAACTAAATTTATAGCAGAAGCCCGCCCTGGTATTCCGCCTATTCCGGAAATATCATTTATAACTGGCTCTAATGCGATTGACATGGAAAACATCTGACCATCTTCTGAAATAGGAGATATTTCTGGAGTGGAATTTCCGGAGCGCACATATCCCCTTCCATTAACCTTAAAATCAGAGACACATAGGATTTTATTGATAAACTGCGCAAACCAGTACGGGATTCCTGATGCGTTTCCACATGTTAAAGAAAACGTATCGTATGGAATAGAATATAGTTCTATAATTTCCTGCTTTTGGTTTCGGAATTGTTCATTTTCAACCTGTGGGGAATATCCTGCAGGTTTAAATCCGGCTTCTAGTCTGAAATTGAATATCTGCTGTTCATCATCAATCCAAAAAATATTATCAAATGGAGAATTATTATCTTTATGAGAATACGAAATAAGTGATGTTTCTTCGAGTAAAAGGCTGTCAGAGCAAACCGCAAACGGCTCACTCAAAACTCGAAAATCTCCGGAAGAGTCTGCTACTTCTATTTCATATACGGAGTCTGACAGATCCGTAATATTATAATAGTACATTTTTGCACTATCATTAATTTCATATTCCAGTAGATAAATACTAGTCTGTACCTTAGATATTAAATCATGAAGGTAAGCTCTTACAGTATGGGAAGGGTCATTTGAAAAGATTTGTATCAAGATGCTATCATTTGCGTGGAAACGCTGGATATAGTCTACATCTTGCTGAAATTTGTTCTTTATAGGATCAAAGAACAATGGACATATGTCACCGATTTTAATCATACAGTCTTTTCGTTCTTAAATGGGTAAGGTGCCGCATGACACTTCATCGCAAATATAGTAATTATTATAATAATCACAAAAAATTAATTGATAAAAGATAATGCCACATTTAGCTCCTTCTTTTACCTTATGTTTCTACATTTTTCACAATTAGGCTATAGCTGGTCGCCTGTTCTTTTCCAATATTTATTTTTAATTGCTTAATATACCCAGTTATAGTTTCACCTTTGTTCTCAAATGATATTAAACCTACCAAATCATTAGGAACACCAATATCACTTGTCTCTATTTCTACCTCTGATACCGTAAATAATCTTTCAGGGATTGAGAAATCATCCGTTTCCTTTACTCCGTCTATAGAAACATCACTATTCCCATCGGAAGACGCGAATTTAAGAAGGTTAGTACATGCTCCAATATATTTCTTGTTGGCTTCCAACATGAAGCGTGGGGAGTAATTGAGGTTAAACATTGTGTCCGGACTTAGCAGACCGGAAAGCTGGTCTTCAGTATATGGTCTGTATAAGGGCAAAGGCTGGTCTACCGGCACGGAATCATCACACTCTACGAAGAAAACATCATTGTCACTATCGTTATCCGTTGTATCTTCTCCCCTCTTCTGTACCAGAAACTCTATCCCATAAGCATCGGCACGGTACGGGCTTATCAGAGAAAGAGTATTGTCGGTTAGTTTTAAGCCTGTACTAAATTCATTGGTAAAACGGAACTCGTCACGCCCATTAATTGAATCGTAATCTTGCTTGTCATACCCAACTTTCACAGAGGAATAGATTAAAGAATCGTTCACAGAAAATTCATAGTCGTTTATTTCTGTTCCCAAGTCCTTGACTACCGTTGAACTAAACAGCTTGTCACGGTGCATAAAGGTTACGGTGTTTTCATTTATAACCGGCACATAGCCAAATTCCGCCTCCATCCATTCGCAAAACTTCTTGTAAGAGGTGTATATTTTAGCTTTAGGAAGTCCACGGGCACTTTCAGCAGCCATGATATACGTCCTCTCTAATAGTCGGTTAAACTCAATTGGAGTAATTCCTCCAGATGATGGAAGTGTTACATCAATAACCCCTTCGTGGTCTATCGTGTTTTCTGTCATGCTATCCAATAGCTTGGAAAGGATGGTGTTGGGAGAAATTACGTTAACATCAATAGAGTTTATCCTAGATTTAAAATTTATACTGAATGAAAAATTAGGGAAAGCGATATCGATATTATTACCAACATCCCTACTGAAATATATACGTATTGCAAAAATTAGAGATTCTCCCTTTGCTAAATAAACATTGGATATGACGTCATTTATATATTTATAAAATCCATCACTCTCATAAGATTTAATCTCTGTAACGCTTCCTGCAGAATCTTTTTTAAATATCAATAGAAATATTTTTTCAATTCCTCCAGCGTATGTTGTTACGTAGTAATCAGTCCTAAAATTAATATCAACGTAAATGTCAGATAGGGCTTCTATAAATGGAGAACATTCATTTAAATTCGATAGTTCTGTGAAAGATACGTCGTCAAAACGCAATGGAGAATCCAATTTTGGGAGTTCACTATTTTCTAGTTTGTATAAAGGTATCGAGTAATGGTAAGGACTGCTTGTGGAAGCAAAAGTCTTTTGAATATTTATGTATGCTACTCCATCCGATTCGTAAGATAATCCTCCTAATGTATATTTGCCTTCATACTGAAATTTAAGACCGTCATACTTTAGATTGCTGGTCTGAAGATCAGCTACCAGATATTCATATTGAATGCTCTTCTTCGCCTTAATAATAGCGGCTAGAGTATTATCAATAGCATTAATAGAAACTACAGAACCATCTTCCGAATAAGTAGAGAAATCCAGTGCACACCTGAAAACTTCGTCCCAGTTCCAACTATTGTTTCTTTTATAAAAAACAATGCCGGCTTTAGAGGAAAGGTAGTTTTTATAAAACTCCTCCTTCAAAAGGTCATAGGAACGATTGACAAATTCAAATTGTGTACTAAAAGACCGGATAACCCCATCGTAACTACTTCTTTTGTAAGCCAATTCAAAATCATCCCAATTTTTGAGATCGTCGGTTGCTTCGTAGGATATTCCGTTTATCAATATCTGGCATCTGAAATACATATCTATTTACGTTTTATTGATTTACTCATAGACTTTACATCTTCACACATACGCTTTACCATGAAGGCGTATTCCTTTGCGCTGATCTCATTCTTCCGGATCTGCATCCCGTAATGAGACATAACGGCTACACGTTCACGGACAAAGTAGTTTTTATCCATTTTTGAGGCATTTTCCGGCTTTTCCTTGGCATTTATCCGCTCAAGCATATATTTACTCATAGAAAGGATGGAAGCCGCTTTCTTGCGTATCTTATCGTGTTCGGAAGGGAAATAAGAGAATCCAAACTCTGAAAGAATATGCGCTGCGTCCGCCCAATCCTTGTTTTTAATCATGATCTCAACTCCCTTCATGCACTCAATTTTTATGTGAAGGTTGATGATATTGTTTCTTTGGGACATTTCTGATAGAAAAGAGGCTCCTCCGATTATTTCCATGTATTCGGTGATGAGCTTTTCCGATTGTTCAGAAAGTTCTTCTTCGGAGTGTTCTCCTTCGATAATAAGCTTGCTTTTATCTCCGGTAAATACATCTATGAATGTATCTAGGGGGATTTTGTCTAGGTCGGTGTATAGCATGTTATACTATGGTTTAATTTATACTCAAATTCTATTTGCTAAACGATGATATTCGGAAGCTTTAGCCATCTTGCGGAATGTTCTATTTAACTTAGCTATCCCTTCATTGGTTGCTTCTGTATTCCTTTCAAGTCTACGATAATCGTTATTAATGTTAACAATCACCGGATCACCGTCGTTACTTCTCCTTTGCCTATCCAGCATCAAAGCGTCAGAGTGCAAAGACATCTTGCGATAATCCACCAAATTAGGGATAACTCTTGCTCTCTTTGGAATATCTACCAATGTGGGGACAGATGGAGTGATATAAGCACCGTTATCCGTTTCAATCACTTCCTGTCTGCCTCCATCACCGACAATAGCCAATCCTCCGGGATGGTCTTTGGTTCCCTTTGCATACTTGGGGATAGGTTGGGATGCTATAATAGCAATTTGGGCGGCTCCCATAGCGGCTATAACAGCTGCAAGGATAGGTCCGGCAATAGGTCCGGCCTGCGCAAAGGCTTGCATTATTGCTAGAGAGGTGGCAATAGTGGTTTGAACGATAGAGTTAGCCTTTTGCCACTTGGCCTGCCTTTGCTCCAATTCGGCTTTTTGCTTTTCCAGTTCCTTGTTTTTTTGTGCAGTCCTATCTTCTGCCGCTCTCTTTCTTGCTTCCGCTTCCTCCGTAGAGATAGCCCCATCTTCTGCCAGCTTTTCTATACGTTCTATCTCTTCTTCTCCGGCTTCCTCGTTCTTTTCCTGTTGTTCTTCTATCTTCTCTATTTGTTGGTCGTACATTCCAACCATGATAGAAGTTAGCCCCTCCGATATTGCACTGATACTACCTAATAAATCTTCAATTTCTAGTTTACCATCACGGACAACTTTTGTAATTAGGCTCATTAAACCACTAAACAAAGTACCTAATCCATCTACAGCATTATTGCTGACATATTCCAAATGCTGTAATGAAGCCTCCAACTCTGCCCAATACTTCTTTTCATCTTCTGTTTCTTCATCTCTGGCTTTTTTCTTAGCGTCACGTACTTCATTAGCTAATTTTATTTCAGCTTTCGCTAGAGCTTCTTTTATTTTAAACTTTTCCTCATCAGACAAACCGGAAATCTCTATTTGCTCTTTGAGGAGATCGATCGCTCTTTGAGCTTCTTGAAGAGCGTATTTTTGAGTTATTTCAGCTTTGTTTTTTTCGTATTGTTCTTTAGAAATGATTCCCTGCCTATATCGTTCTAATTCATCATCAATCTCTTTCTGCATGTTTTGGGAAGATACAATAGCTAATGTTGCATATTCTCGTTGCTTTTCCTCCAATTGATACTTAACAGAATCTTCTACCCTCTTCCTTTCTTCTTCGTCTATTTTATCCAGGTATTTTTTGTCAATAGCCAGCAACTCATTTCGAAGTATTTCTTCATAATTAGCCCTTAACTTATTTTCTTCCTCTGAACTACCTTTGATGGATGCTATATTTTCCTCATACTTCTTTTGCGCCAACGCTCTTTCTTTTTCATACTCGTCATCTATAAGAGAAATACGGGTATCGGAAAGGCGTTTAGCGAGATCGTCTTGGTAACTGGCTAAATCTTTGGCAGCTTTTTCTTGTTCTCTTTTATTCTTCTCTTCGTCACTATCTTCTTTTCCCGGAGTAGATGTGTAAGCTGAAACATCCATTTTATTCATCAAATTCTCATTTGATTTTATCAATTTGCTTATTTCCAAAGCTGCATCAGAGGCTTTTTGTTTATAGGATTCCACTAGTTTTATCTGATCTTGTACACCTTTATAATTAGTAGTTATAGCAAAATCAAAATTTTCACCTTGTATACTTCGTATTTCATCATAAAGCTTGTTCAATTTCTCTTCTTCTTGTACCTGTTTCGTACGATAACCTACTTTTTCATTAAATTTCTCGTCAATTTTCATTGAATTTTCTGCTATTTTGTCCGCTTGAGCCCTAGCAATAGCAGATGCGATAATTGCTTTCTTCAGTTCTCCATAGGCAACAGAAGCTTTACCCGCCAAGATTTCCTCATTGCTCATATTTTTAAAATATGACGGATATCTTTTCTGTAATTCGTCAACAGCTTCATTTCTTTCCTCCATGGAACGGGAAGTATCTTGTGTTGCTTTATACAATAAATCCAGCTCCGCCCTCTCCTTTACGCTATTAGATATTCCTCTTTTTCGGGCATCGGCTAAATCTTTTTCCGCATTCGCTAATTCCAATACAGCCTGTTCCCCTTTAAACAAGCTGGCTACCCAATTCATTATATCTTTCCCATATACAGAAAGCAAAGTAATACCTACTACCAAAGCTGTTTGCCAACTAAGAATAGATTTTGTAAGCTGCTTCCATACAGGAATACCTTTTTGTCCGGCTTCCTGCATTGCCTGATACTCAATTCTTGCCTTCTTCAATTCATCAGCAAGCATCGGCAAGTTGTTGGATATTGCAAGAAAGAAAGTATTCCATCCGACAGCCAAAGATGGCAATTCACGTGCTACTTGCTGAACCGACATGTTTAATCCATTCCAATGAGATGCATAATTACCTACATTTCTTTGGTAGTTACCCATTTGAGCATCCATAGACTTTAACTCATTTTTTAAAGTCTGTATTTGCCGTAAAGTATTTTGCCCTTCAGCTCCCAAAAATGAATCTTTAGGCATATTTTTCAGCCTTTTTTCAAGAGCTAATACTGCAGCATTCATCTCATTATAACTGCTAGCTGTTGAAATGATAACCGCTGAATGATTCCGGATTAAATTGGAATATTGCTTGTTTTGCTCCGATAGCTCTGTTTGTCTTTGTTTTAACAGGGCTGATTTATTGAGATATTCAGTAATTCCAATAGCCCCATTCTTATACTCCTTATCCAAAGACTTTAATTCATCGCCAAGCTCTTTTATTCGGATTTTATTCTGAATCGTATCTGCTGTCAATTTAGTAACATGGCTATCATAGGTTAATATGTTATCAACTATTTCTGTGTATTTTGCTTCTGTAGTTGAAATAGCCTGATTCAGTTGATTTGCCGATTGCGCATAAGACTGATTGGCTTGTGCAGCTGAATTTTGTGCACTGGAGGTACTTTGAAATTTAGAAGAAAGCACATCAAGAGAACTTGAAAGCTTATTTATGGTTTTTGTCAGATCATCAAATTGCTTAGGCAACGTATTCAACGTAAGCAATTTGGTTACCTTGTTGCCATAGTCTTCCAGAAGTTTGTTCTGTCTTTCCTGAATAGACGCCAACTTGTTTTGGGTAATAATCAGGTTGTTTAACGCATTATTATACGCATTAGATTTATCGGAAAGTTCTTGATAATTTTTAGGACTGGTTTTCATCCCACTTGCCAATAGCTCTATAAATTGCTTATAGGCGGCATAGTTTTCATTGAATTCTGTTTTTAGTTTCTTTAGCTGGTCGAAAACGCTTTGATCGACTACATCGGTAATTTTTAATTCATTAGCCATATAACGTGCGAATTAAGTACCATGCCACTTGACACAGTTTCCGCACAAATATAAAAAGAATTGGCGAATTTTACAAGCTATTTAGAATCAATAAAGATAAGATAAAACGGCAAAAGAAAAGCGGAGGTTACTCCGCTTCTACAGATTCTTATATTTAAATATCACCGACAATCAAACAGAATTTCGAAAAAGTCTTTCTTTGTCAGAGATTCCAAAAGATTTTTTCTGAATCTTTTAGCATCTTCTCCTTTAATTATAGTAGTGCCTTGAATAGAATATGCCATGATAACAAAGTGAATTAGTTTATCATGTAGCCATTTTTTATTATTAAGTTTTACTCGAAATAATCGTACTGATCTATAAAAAATTGCTCTATCTGCTCTATTAAATTGGGATTTTCCCTTAATGCAATATTATTTATGAGCATATAAGCGCTTTTATCAATATTTTCTTTGTGATAAAAATGTATGTCGCTAAAATAGGTTGCTACAATTCTTGCATATACTTTATATCGCTTTGTACAACTAACATCTTCATCAAACCCATTTGCCCCAATAAAGCCAAAAGAAGCCTTTTGATCGTTTTGATATATAGTAAGCATAATATTAATACAAGTATTTATAATACGCCTCGGCTCATAGGTATTAGTCATTATCCTGTATTTATTCTTAGATAACGAATGACTTTTTTGGTAAAATTTCACCGCATAAATATTAAATTCATACTCTTCAACTCTAACTATATAAGTGAGATTGGATTTAGTAGATTTGAATCTATACAATGAAACAAAAAGAATACCTTTAGAACCCTCTTTATCTCTTTGAATAAAATAAAATGGATATGCACTTTGTAACATTACAGCAGATAAGAATATACAGGGATTCTTCTCTTCTCAAGTTCTTGTTTGGAAACGTCAGTCAATACAAACTTAATGTTAGATTTGTTTTTTCTAACATCAGTAGAAGAGTCTCTTTTTAGAAAACTAGTCTTTTTCGATTTTAACTTTATATTTCCCATTTCAAATGAATTAGAATAAACTCTCTATAAGTAGCACCTATAGTATCACTAACAGAATTAGTTATATCTTTGTTCGTAACGTATTATAGTTACGTTACTTTGATGCGCAACTTTGATGGTGCAAATATAAATAATACAAATCAAGATTGATTGATTGATTGAATAATTAACTATGTCTGTTATTGGTTTTTAACGGTTTTAACTCTTTAGAAACAAAAAACCGCCCCTCTTGCGAAGGGCGGGAATGAGTTAGGAAACAGATGAATAATATCTTTCTATTAGTATTTTACAGCCACCCCTGTAACTTCATATACAGTACGTGACGAACCGTTTACTTTATCTTTTCTAATAAGATCAAACTTTATGATTCCATTAGCTCCAATCTTTTTTGCTTCTTCAACTGATAGCGATATCATTCTTTCCAAAGTTGGAGCATAATATACTGGAGTCCATTTACCTCCCTCCTCACGCACATGGTCTTTATGTTCCTTTTTTACATTTGTTCCTACATAAAACTCTAGTTTTATCAAACCGATAGGTTCAAAGTCCTTATTCGATATGTCTGTAGGGTTTATCGTAAAATTGGGGTCTTTTATGTATTCTCTAAAATCTATAGACCATCTTTTCTCGGAATAATTAACTGTAGTACAAGATGCAGCTGTGAATAACACTGCTAATAAAAATAAGATGTTTTTCATGATCGCGTGTATTTTAAATTAATAATTCATCATTCCACTAAGGTTCATACCTAATGAAATTCCAAATCCTACTCCCATGTATTTATTATAATAAGATTCTAAGCCTATCATCCAGCTTTTCATAATAAAATCATACTCCAGCCCTATTTGGTAATTTATTCCAGATTTTTTTGATTTTTCATAACTTATAAGATTATACTCATCTGATAAATACTCAAAATTATACCTTTCATATCGTTGCCATATCTCTTGGTCTGATCCGTACCCAATCCCTGCTGATATATATAATGGTATATTTTTTACAATTCTAAATGTAGGACCAACTACGATACTCCATTTATTATTTTTATCTTTTTCATCAGATATAACTTCTGTATTGTAATTATAATCAATATCTGTTTCAAAATTACGTTGAGGTCCAAATCCTCCATAGTTGACAAATATTCCCCATGTTTTCTTCATAGCCATAGACATATTGAATGCCGAACCTTGCGAATAAGAATATCCAACTTGATAAATAAAAGGGTAGTCTCCGTTTTTCTTAGTTTGAGAAAATGAAAATACAGGAAATAAAAATAATATAAAACTAAATGCAATTCTATTCATATTTTGTGTGTATTATGGTTGTACGGAGGCAAATTAACATACAAACACACAAATAAGCAAATATTTTCTTACTTTTCTTTGATTTTAGATACTATTTTTCTAATTCGGCTATTTTTGTGATAGCTCTATAATAAAAAGGTAGGTGTTACGAGCACCTACCTACAATATTATAAGCTAGAAAGCCATTTTTTTACTAGATTTGGTGTTAAGCCAAATCGCAAAACAGGCAGCAACTGCCGCTATAATCGTAAAAGTTAAACCTAACTGTGTCATAATATTCTCATTTTAAGAATTAATATAATACCATAAATAATCATCGTCTTTATTTATGTCAAAATCTTTACTTTTTCTTACTTTTTCAATTATGCTGTTAACAGAGTCAGAATCTATTGAATTTGAATTTTTATATATTTTTTTTATTTTAAAATTTTCATCAAAAACATATTTAGAACAGTAAAGCGAGTCTCCGAAATTAGTTTTACATATATAAGTATGAATAATTCCTGTTCCTATTTTATAAGGAGTATATTTATCTTTTAACTCGTTAATTTCTTTAGCCAATAAGTCTCTTTCGTATGAAGAAGGTTTGATTCTCATCTCATTTGCAAGCTCTTTACCATACATAGCGCTATCAACTTTGTATTTTTCAACATTGTATATTGAATCATACAAATATTGATATTCTATCTTATCGTATTTCTCTTTTAATTCTTTATACTTTTCTTCTTCATTTATATTAGATAGGACATCCGCCAATTCACTAAATTTAATAGGAGTATATACCCACCCTTCTGGCATTTGGGATTTTATACTCTTGTAAATCTCATTTTCTGCTTTTTTTTGATTATTAGAACATGAGAGAAGTAATACAATAGTAATAGAGAATAAAATCTTTTTCATGACTGTGTGTTTTATGTTATACAATATGACAAAATAACTGACAACTCTTCATAAATACAAGGAAATCAACATATATCTTTACTTTGAAGGTAAAAAAGTTGTTTTTTCTTGCATTTTTCAAAAATAGTTTGTATGTTTGCGGTGCTTAACATATTAAAACCATTGGTGCAGGCGGAGCTTGCATTAATCATGCGAGCATTTTTTATGCTTGTTTTAAAATATTGAGGTATATTGTACCCCCGTGTGGAACTGTAATGGAACCACAGCATCAATGGTATGTGTTAAGCAGCGGGAAAGGCAATATACCTTTTTTTATTGTTTATGCTTAACAATACCATCAATCAAAATCAAACAAATAACAGTAGTTTGATGGCGACGTTAATCCACGAGACGGATAGAATGAGTTCGCTTGAAATAGCCGAACTTACAGGAAAAAGACATGATGCTATCTTACGAGACATCAGGAACTTACTAAAGCAAGGAGTATCACACCACAATTTTGTGGAGACATCCTACAAGCAACCACAGCCAAGAGGAGGATACAAAGAACTCCCCTGTTTCGAACTCACCAAGAAAGGTTGTCTGATCCTCGCCTCTGGTTACGACGCAGTACTCCGTGAGAAGATTATTGATCGCTGGGAACAACTCGAACTAGAGAAGCGCAAACCTCAAACTCCCCAGACCTACCTCGAAGCCCTGAAAGTCCTCGTATCATCGGAAGAGGAAAAGCAACGGCTGGCACAGGAGAAGAAACAACTGGAGCAGCAAAACGCCAAACTCCAACCAAAGGCAGACTTTGCCGACGCAGCCTTCGCCACCGACGACAAGGTAGATATAGGAATGTCCGCCAAGATCCTAAAGCTAGGCTTTGGGCGAAATACCCTATTCGACAAGCTAAGGAAAGCGGGCGTATTCTTCGCCAACCGAAACGAACCCAAACAGCGGTTTATTGATGCCGGATACTTCGAGATGAAGGAGAAGTTCATCGAGCGCAACAACCATCCGGGGTTTGTCGTAACCAAAGTGCTAGTTACCCAAAAGGGATTGGCTTATCTGAACCACCTGTTTGGAGGAAATCCTTCTGATGGGAAGCTAGCTAGGATAGTATAACACACATCACACATTTACAGCAGTCCGTTTCAATGCCGGACAGCCACAACTATATCGAAAAATAAAACGAATCACACGAATCACACTAATAAAAATATATCACTATGGACTTATACGAAATTTTACTGCAAAGAATTGTATTACTGACTGATGAATACTTTCAGTTAAAGGAAAGAGTTAAGGAGTTGGAGAACGAGACAAGAATGAAGAGCTCAACGGCTCCAAGGATAATAAAGATGAGAATAGAGAAAGCAAAATAAGTTAGTGTTAGGGGTTTTCGGACCGGCACATTAGTTGACGCCAATCAGCGGGAAAGGGTAGCTTTAGGGCTGCCCTTTCTTTATGAATTACATTGCCAACAGATTGATGATACCCTGTCTGCCAATTCCGGTAATCTTTCTATGATAGATAATATGACCATTGTCAGCAACCTCTTGCTTTATATCAAACCAGCCAAGAGTAGAGTATTTAGTGTATGGTACCCACGTCTGATTAACTTTGTATTGTACGCCAAGTTCTTTTAAACGGTTATTAAGTTCAATTGCCGATTTAAGCCCTAATTCTTTAGCAACTTCCGTACATGTATAGGTTTTATTGACATGAGTTAGTACTGCTACCTGTTTCTCTGCTTCAATGCGTGCCGACCGTTCTTCTTTTAACTTAGTGAGAATCTCAATACCAAAATCCGGGTTGTTTAAGATTTGATCTATAACGTTATCGGTAGCATAGATACCATGTTTGCGGATAGATGGAAGAACTTCGCCACATACCCAATCTTGGAAAGGTTCGGCTTGTGGTTTGTCTGATCGCATGATAGCTTTGTATAGATTCTTTTCACTCACATATATAAGCTGCTGAATACCTCCATTAGTAGGGGTATTAATCAGGATAATCCCCTTTTCGTCTAACCTGTTCTTTGTTGCTCCTACCTGCAAATCAAGTATCTTACAAACATCTGCCAAGCAGAATAATGGTTCTTCACTTGTTCCGGCTACACGAACTTCACCGAAAGCTTCATTTTTGAAAATCTGAATATCATTCATACAATTTTCGTAGTGTGCCCTTTCACACACAGGAATATAAAAAAACAGTGCCGAACGCTTGAGGATCTTTCGGCACCGTTTATATATTCCCAACTCTATGGAAATACTTAGTATCTTATATGCGCTTCCCCAAGCTGTATCGCACTACAAATATAGCAAGTTTTTATTATTTGGCAAACAATTATTTTATTTTTTCTCGACGGTATTTTATTGTTCTATTTTTCCTATGATTTTTGTATAACCCCCGTAATTTTTCTAACAATGCACACCAAACATTGTTCTATTATTCGTATTACGGATATATGTATTCGACGAAAACACCTTTGTATGCTTCTCCCTCTTTTGCATACCAAATACTGCCATCCTCTTTTTTAAATAGAACATACACTGATTTTTCCATTTTAGCCGCCTTCTTTGCGATTTCCCGCATTTTCTCTTCAGAAGCAAGCCTCTTATTGCCTTGACACCAACAACTCATAATACGCCAAATTTTGAAAAGTAATTCTTAAGCGCCGGGTTAAGTACATATTTGAGGAAGTATTCACGGGACTTCACTCCTACTCCCAATATGGCACTTCCATACTTCCTTTCTATATCCGGTCCTATGTCGCTTCCTCTAGTTTCTATCTTTAATCCTTTTGAGGACGAAGATACACGTATAGAATCATAGAACTCACCCGTAATAATGAGATTGGGAGTGTAAATATCCCTAGCCGGATAACCCTGGAAAGAGGGAGTAGGTTTTGTTATTCTCTTCTTCATTTTAGCATATCCTTTTGCATTATTCTTCCACTTTCCTGCTTCATTAGTAGCAAACCAAGGATCATTCAGATAGGTAGGACGAATAGGTTTATCATTCCCATTTACACCTGAATACAACTGCTCTGTCACAAACTCTCTAACAAGAGATTTGTTTGAATCCATGGTATTTTGAATCTCTCCTTCAAACCCATTAACAAAAGCTGTCACATTATCCAATGCTTCTTTTATTGTAGCCATACGCAAATTATAAGAGAAAAGGGAAGGCAAATGCCCTCCCCCTTCCTGAAAACAAACCACTTTAAATAGTATCCTCTAAAGGAGACCTGACGCCTACAATCCTATCGTAGATATCAGAGAGGATATTTTCTTTTTCAGCTTCAGTTCGGTCAGAAAAAAGGACTTTATGTTTAGCAATAAACTCTTTTTTCTTCATTTTCCGCACTTCTTCGTCTACGAAATTGATTCCCTCGACTTTCATGATACCCATTGTTCAATGCCGACAACACCATTCTCTTGCAGAACCTTCGGAGACTTCAAGGAAGGAGTACCGGTTGCCGTGATAACCAAATTTCCATTTTCGTATTTAACAGCAGATACGCTACCGTCAAAACAAGTTGTTGCACCTTCAGCCAATGTCGCACCGAAGAAAGAGGTAACATCAAGGCCACCAAAATGCTCTCTTAGTTTATAATTGTTTTCTCCAGTGTCGAGTTTTACGAGTTCAACATATACAAGTCCTTTCAAGGCTTCCACCACATCAAACTTATATACCTTATAATCGGCATTTTTCACGTATTTTTCGTAGTCCTTGAACATCGTACCTACAGTAAGCTTGGCTTCCGTACCGGATGAATCCCAGTCTTGTCCACCTGGGTACACACCAGAAAGAGGAATACCTGCAAGAATGCCGGTTCCATCATTCATGCCGTACACAACATTGTTATCGTCTACAAAGTACGCATCAAAAGCGACGCCTTTGGCAGCCATAAGGTTCGCTTTCAAACTTGCGTCGTATTCGTCTACAGTCCAGACATCATCCTTTGCAGAATAGGAAGTAATTTTAGTAGGACCATATCCAGTAGCATTCTTGTTTGCTTCGCCACCAGACGGAGCATATTCAATAATAGTTTTGATCGGGAAGATTCGATTAGGTCTGTCATCGTGACAAGCGGCTTCCAACAGTTCTGCAGTTGCATTTTCCGGAAGTTTGTACCCGTGCATTGTCAGGATAATAGCCTTTACCTTTCCAGGATCAAGCAAACATTTTGAAGTACCGGTATTAAATTGAGCTACACCGGCACATTCTCTAAAATCTATTGCCATAGCACTTAATATTTTTAATTTTAATATTTAAATTCTTTATCTCAATAGCGTCGATGAAATCTCTAAATGGTTTGCCGTCAGCTTCCACTCCTTTTCTGCCATATCGGTAGTTTTCCGTGTATAAATGAGGAATTACACCGTTATATTCATTAACAATGTCCGACGATGCAAGTATGCTTTTTATGAAAGCATCATAAACAGGCCGGAGAACATTGACGAACGACACTCTTTCCCTTTCCTCATTAAGATACTTCTTCCGAGTATCTACCATGATAATAAACTCAAGACTGGCGTTTGGGACCTTAGATGTACGATCCTCAATATACGGGGAATACAGGCATATTATAGGAAACTTCAGTTTACTCGTTTCTTGTGACTGGCTCCATTCTGTTAACTGACCGGCAATATATTCCCAATCTCCAAACATATAGGAAACATTACTGCCATATATCTTAGCAGTATTATCTACAATATCTCTGAATATGTCATTTATTGATTTCATATTCCCAGCCCATTTATGCACTCAAGCATGGTTGTGTTAAAAACAAAGCCGTTATATTCCTTATTTGATTCCAGGAAATCATACAAATCTTCATTCATCTGCACCATATTATTCCAAGCAGAAATCAAAAGAGGATTTGGATCCGCCTTTTTATCATCAGAGGCATATACAGTCCCTACCGGAGTTTGTACTACCCCACACCGTCTAACATAGTGAAAATACACATAATTAGCGATTGGGCTATACCCTTTACTGGAAAGCTTTTCTTTCAACCTTTCCCATTTATCGATATCATTTTTGCCTGATAGAAGATATTCTATGAATTCACGGCTCATACTTTTTCCCAAGACCATTCGGAGGAACCCTCTCTCGTATAAATCGATATACGATTGGAGATTATCCCGTTCTGCTTTTCTTGTGATTGAATCATCGTCTATATCCCAGATTATACCGAGACTTAGCAATCCTGTAAAATATGAGCCGTCAATAATCATGAATTAGTCTTTTTACGTTTGGTGAAAAGTTCTTCGCATCCTAAAGCCTTGGCATCATTAACCAATTCGCTAGTCGCTTCAATTTTACCTTCTGCATAAAACTTGCTGGCAAGAGGCATGCCTACCATAACTTCCTCTCCACTTTTATACATTGTACCATCTTTGATAAACGTTACCTTGTAGCGTTTTGTCAAATTCATATTGTATTCTTTTCCCATACTTTAATCAATTGATTTAGTGATACCTTCAATAACTGTATTGAATTTGTCCTTGACAAATGCTGTCTTATATTGCGATTTGATGTAACACATCAGCCTCTTTTCAGCAATCACCGTCACGATATTCTTTCTGAAATCATCGTTTTCCCAGCCTAGAGAGATTGAAAGAGCCCACAAGTCACGGATATTCAAATAAGAGAAATCTCCCATGATGAAATCTCCTTGCGCTACTGCAGTAGTAGTCTCAACTCTTAATCCTTGGATTAGTTCGTCATTGTACCGGAATGGGCGCAAATACTGTCCATTGGCGTCTTTCGTTAATTGCATTGAAGCATAATCGAGAGGGTTCATCAGCACTAAGTTTGGACGATAAGCCATTTCACTGGTGGAAACGATTTGCGAATAAGCTGCCACAAGAGCGTCAAACATATTAGCTCTGTCAATATAGAAATTTGTCAAAGAGAAGGCCGGCATATCTGCGGCTACACCTTTGATTTCACCAGACGTTCCAGTTCCTGACAAGATCCCCTGTTCTTCTTTTATACCAAGCTTGTTCACCATTTCTGTTTGCACTTCATTCACAAAGCTTGGGAAATCAGAAAGCGTTTCTTCTGTGAATTTAGCAGCAATTGCAACTTTGGCAGCCGTAACAGTCTTTTCCGCAAGAGTTGCGTCCATCAACGGTTTTAATCCCCCTTCAGGAACCCATGCAGCATCACCATCCTTACTTACATATTCTGCATAAATAAGTGATCTGCTATTTGTACCAGAAACACTCGCATAATTACGGATAACAGTTTGAGACCTTGGATTTACAGATAAATTCGGGTCAATTTCAACACCGTAATGAGGAGCCAAAGAACCGGAAGATATAACCGCAGCATCTTTCGTATTTACAACAAGATTCAGCTCTAGTTTGTTACCGGGAGATGCCTTACATGCCGATTTCAAATCAACCGTAGAACAACCGTTATTATTTTCGGTAATATACGCTTTCAGCTGCTCCCGCAATTGATCTTCAATAGATTTTAATTTATATGTTCCTCCCTTTGTTTTTTCGGTCGCAGCTTTGATCCGGACGATTGTTTCTTCAAATGATTTCAAGCGTTCATTGATAGATTCACTATCTGCAAACCCGTTGACTTCTTTCTTCAGCTCCTCGATAGACTTCGTTGCATTATCAATTGATTCTTTCATAGACTTAGAATCAATCTCGTCTTTAATAAACTGGGTGAAAAGAGCCTCCATGTAGCCATCCAGCCCCTTGGAAAACACTTCAAAAACCTTAGATTCGTCTTCGGACAATCCTTTAGTATCAAGGAAATCCTTAAACTCAACCTTTTTCACTTCTTTTCCCATACTTACTTTAATTTTAAATTTTTGAACATTGATTTTACCTTATTGCCGTGCATGTCGGCTTCCTCTCCTTTAGGTGTAGATTCTTTCCGAATCTCCGGCCTGAATGATGCAAGTGACATTGCTTTTGATATAATTCTTTGTATCTTTTGCTGTTTGGATGCAGGCATTCCTGAACACACTTCAGATATTTCGGTATTTAATTCTTCATAAGCTTTTTCGGCATCCTCTATGGATTTTAGCCCCAAATATTCTGTTTCCCCATTGCAACCGATAGAGACTACTGATATTTCATAAAGCTTTACCTCTTTCACTATGAAAGCGTCTTTTTCCGCATCGTATTCGCAATTCTCCCACACATACTGATATCCGATTGAGAACTGGTTCAAAGTTCCGGATTCAAGCTGTTTTATTGCCTGTTCTCCTCTCGGAACTTCATCTATTATTGCTTCGAAATAAAGTCCTTTTTCATCTTCATTTAATACTGTAATCCGACCTATAGGCTCATTCATGTTATGCATCCATAACATAATTATTTTGTCATTAGCAGAACTTTCCGGACCTCTGTCTTGAATACTCTTTGAGAAGCACCCTTTAATCAAGACATCACCGGCTTTATCTTTATTGCCAAAGACTGCAGCGTAGCCGCTGATAGTACGGCTTTCATTGTCGTAATTTACTTCTTTTGCATAAATAGAGAATGTCTTATACTGCATCCCCATTCTTCCGCTATATTTATTAGTTTTGTCCATTTTCAATAGAGTTATTAGTTTTTAATTCGCCTTTTGGATTATCAGGATCGATATCTATAAACTTTGCCAGCTCATTTCTGGATTCATCAAGAGTTATTTGACCTTTTTCAACTAATTGAATTAAAGAAGATGCCATTTTCTGAAATGCAGAAGAAGAGGCCGATTTATCTTGTTGAAGGCAATCGATATGAGTATAATCCAACTTTATAAAAACACCTTTGGGGCAAATAGCCTCTGTCAAAGCCTCCGTTACTTTCTCTGAATCAGGAATAATAAGACCTTGGTAAGCGGACTTTTCCGCTATGCTTTTGTTGTCATATTTAGATTCATCAAATAAACTATAGTCAATACCTATTGCATTACATATCTTTCTACTACACCGTTCATCCTCTTCGTGAAGTTTAAGCTGGGACGCATCATAATTCAAAGGAATCCAACCAAGCTTTATTTTTGATGTCAGGATAGGAAATTTATTGAGAATACCATATTTTTCTTTTAGTTTAGATTCCAAGATTTCTTTTTCCCCTGGTGTCATAGCCTGATTACCCATCTTATCGGTATAGTCAGAATAAATAATACCTTTGGGGCCACCATTTACAATTAGCTGATAACTGGCTGTCATTGCTGCAATCCAGTTATTAACTGGCATAGAAAGGGAGTCTGTAACCGAAGAGAATTCTATATCCTGATTGGAACCATTAACATTTGCAGAGCTATCGTAAATTACAAAGTAGTCTTCATCGGATAATTCTTCCTGCAAACCATCCCACTCCAAGTATACGCTAGAAACAATATCCTTTATATCATACTGGCGGAATAGTTTACCGGAAGAAACCATGTGAAATATCTGCGCAGGTATGACATACATTGCGAGCGGCAATGATTTTTTTGTTGCTCTTACAGTGAAAATGGGACAATATCCGAAAAGCTTAAGAGACATCTCAATCTCTTTAAAAAATCCAACTCTTGTTTGAAGTGGGTTAGGACGTGAAAGCAATTCTCTAATATCATTATACCTCTCTTTCTCGTTTCCATCCTTGTCTGTAACATATATTCTCCCATTTGCAAAGAGAGAACCGACTTTATTTATAACAGTAGAAAACGGGGTACATACAAGAAGAGAATCAGCTTTATCCTGATCCAAGGTTAGATCATAATCATTTTTGATTTTACCAGATGGTGAGAAGAAATTGGTAAGATACCAGAAATTCCCATTAGAATCCTTTTCAATAGCCTTTACTGTCTCTCTCATGGAGGGAACAGATATATTAATCTTTTTTTGAAACCAATTTCCTAATTTAGACATAAAAAGAATGATTATCTGATTTGAGATAACCATTCCCTACGAAATGAAGAGGTCTTTACGGACAAAAATACTAACGAAAAATCCGATAGTATAAAAATTATAGGTTCCGTGCATCTTCACACGAAGGGGTTGTTATCCTCACCGCAAATATAGAAATTATTTCTATTTAGTCCAAATAAAAATAGATAATTATTTTGGCAACTATACTATATTCGAAGATTTTACACGAGCACAGACACAAGATAATACATACATAGCCTCAAAACTATTAATTCCATCATAATCAGACATATTGGCGATTAAAGCAGAAAATGAATCATTTGATTCAGGGAAACGGATAGTTTTAATAATCGATTTATACGATTCAATCATAGTTTTCTTGTCTGTTGATTCTTCTCTTACCCACAAATCATGGTCGATAAGCTTCCTATAATCGTCTGCGTAATGTTTCATCTCTACAGGAATCTCCATTTGTACATTCCCGTCTGTTTTATTAATAAGTCGGTCAACAGATATTAACGAATCGGAAAACAAGCAATCAATCATGAATATCTTTCCGCCAGCAACGCAATAAGAAACCAATATAAACAATCCGTTTATATTGGGGTGTATTTCAACAAATATCTGATTATTTACCCCTATTGCCTCTTTCTTATAGTACAGAACATCTATCTCACCTCTCATCTCCACAGTTCCTGTAAGAGCGTCGCATGCGTCATCGTGAGCGTTTTTTCCCTTCTTCCTGTATGTTTTCAGTTGAGACGCAAACTCCGGCCACCTCCTTTCCCAATCAGCAGGAAAATAAGTAAGATTCATCACCTCGGAAGACCTGGTAAAGATCCGAACCTCTTTGTTTTTTGACTGATGAAACCAACTTACTTGGGTCTTGGGGTTGCCAATCATCCGCATCTGTTTCTCTACATTCCGGGCAAATCCCCTTCCTCCATTATTGCTTTCTATATTTGCCTTGGATATTTGGTCTTTAGTAAGCATCTTAGCTGTTTCCGGCTCGGTAAATTCCATCTCCTTTTGTGTAAAAAGGACATCAAGAATGAAATTCCCTATCTCCGTATCGATGTAATCGATAGAGCATAAATAGTCGCTTCCTGTGTCGGCTGTGTCTGTATAGTTTTTCCTTATTGCTCTATTGGTTATTGGAATAGTCTCATAAGTCTTAAATTTACCATACATTAACCCCTCCATAGGAGTTGGATTCTGCATATATTGGGTTTCAAATACATAGCTGTTTACTCTCTGCATCCTGTGCAGCTCTTCAAGGGTGTGTTTAAATTCCCATAAAGCTTTTTCCTTACCGTCCCCATACACTATTGCCGGAAGAGACAAAACTGTCCATTCTCCCGGTTCGGTTTCCATCAAATATCCGCAAAGATCATGCTCATGTAATCTTTGCATAATGATTATAATAGGGGTATTCCGTGAGTTTACACGGTTCCTTATAGTTGTTTCAAACCTTTGGTTTACCTTTTCTCTTGGAGTGTCTGATATTGCATCTTCAGGCTTAACCGGATCATCAATAATCAATGCACCTGCAAATTTGGACGACGGTTTAAACTCTTCTAATGCTTTGGATAGATCGTTTTCATCATCAACAGCACCAGCACCAAAACCTGTGACTTGTCCTCCGGCAGCCGTAGCGTACATTCCTCCGCCTTCTGTTGTGTACCACTTTTTTTTTGCATCACTTGTTTTCTTTATGTCTACATAAGGGAACACACGCTTATACTCTTCCGACTTAACTATATCTCTTACCTCTTCTGAATTATCATTGGCCAGATCATCCGAATAAGATAAATGAAGAAATTTAGCAGATGGATTGATTGCAAGACCATAAGATATGAAGTTCTTAACCACTAATTCTGTCTTGGAATACCTCGGAGCTATGTTTATAATCAGTTTCTTTATCTTTCCGTCAATCACATCATCAAGAGCCTGGCATATCTTTACATGATGGTCGTTTACTACAAATTTGCGACCAAATCTTGCTTTAAAGAAGTATCTCGTATAGTTTAACGTCCCTGATAAGCAAAACGCCCGTATGTAATCATATCCTTCCCCTGTCATAAGTCTTCTATTATTCGTTTGGCTTCTTCTTTGGTCATAGGAGATATCATGTTCACATTGACGTCTTGCGGAGAATCAAAACCAAGCATTTTGCAAAGTCGCTCAACTGCCCATGTTTTCGATACGGAGCGAGTTGTTTTTTTCCCATCTCTATTTTCAACAACATCTTCAACAATATCTCCACGTACAATACCTGCACAAATTTTCAATATTTCTTCTTTGGTTATATCTGATTTCTTTTTAAGTTCGTCTTGAAGCTCTGCGACCCTTGACTGAACCTTGACATCCGATAGTAAGGAAGATGCTTTTTCCCATACAGATTTATCTTTCCAACCTTTGCAAGAATATGCACGACGATAAGCCTCGGATGCGTTTCCGCACTCAATATAGTAGTTACAAAAATTTTCCTGTTTTACTGATAACTTCATGTCTTTTCGTCTGATTAGCTACATGCCACTTGACATGTAGCACAAAGTTAATAATTTCCTGTTTATTACTTTACACTCCTCCCCCATATTTTCGCATTATACAGGGAATAAGCCCATAACTTTATCTCTTCGCTGGTGTCCAGGAATTCCACTTTCATGGCTTCCTTCATACATTCCGCCAGTAGGTTGCTGTCTGCTTGGTTCATAACTTCGCTTATTGGCATGGCTATTCCTCCCTTAGTCAAATAACACAAATTCGTAAGCAAATACAAACGGATTACTTTCCCATGTGCCTTTGCCAGAAACTTTGTCTATCAGGACAGCAAAGGCTTCTTTGGGGTTCTTAAACCAGCGAGAAGCAAAGTATTTATTATATCCGTCCAAAAAAGCATCATAAGCATAAAGAAAAGGGGATTCATCAGATATTACC
>ENA-OOXY01000864-OOXY01000864.1-human-gut-metagenome-genome-assembly--contig:-NODE-864-length-24103-cov-3.644170_pt1 | contig 24103 bp, 20 predicted proteins | sample MGYA00241593_ERZ501355 | MGnify/ENA primary metagenome ERZ501355 (study PRJEB25962, sample SAMEA2042739) | human gut metagenome | biome: human gut; feature: human-associated habitat; material: faeces... | reverse complement strand
AGTGATTCACCAAAAATTTCAGACAATGATAGAATAAAAGCTATGATTAATGACGATCAAAAGATTCGCATAATATTAAGTTCGTCAGCGCAGATGACTATAACGGATGATATGGATATATTTGGAGTTGATAAGCGTAATCAATTCATTAACACAATCCTGAACAATTATTTCAAACATGCAAAAGCATCTCTTCTTATATATAGGACAAACAGAATATCAGCTCTCTGCGACACATCAGAGGATGAACACATGAGCACTGAGGAATTAGAAAATAAAGAAGCTATCGTAACTGATATTGTCGACGCAGAAATCAGGGAATATGCAAACAACATCAAAAAAAACCTTCACATCAAAGGCAACAGACGATTCTGTTATATCAATAAATACAACATGAAATTTCTGGCAGACAATGGATATAAAGAATATAGTGGAGAAGACATGCTTGAATATTCGCCATATAATCGTCCAAGCCAGTATTTACGTGCCGTTATTGAAGAATACTGTTCTCTACCATTTATCAAAAGAGAAGAAATATTCAAGAAAGAGGCATATGACATCATTAACGATGCAATTGATAAAAAACTTGTTCTTCATATTCCTAATGCTAAAAACCCTGATCAGATTTTCGTAGTATATCCTCACAAGATTGTTGACAATAAATCCAACACACAATCCTATCTTTTGTGCTATTCAAAAATAAAAGGTATTAAAGATAGTAAGATGAAAATTGTTTCATTTTCAATGGCAAGACTTAACATATCAGAAGCAAATGTAACCAGTCAGAATTTCAAACTTACTAAAGAACAGGAGAAGAATATAGAAAACATCTTAGAGCATCAGGAAATTGAATATCTTCTCAACGAACCAGAATCTATAGAAATCAGGCTGACCGAAACCGGCAAAAAAATATATAACAGCAGAATATATATGCGTCCTAAGAGAACCGAAATCAAAGATAATAATATATGGGTATTTAACTGCACACAACTTCAGGCATATAATTTCTTCTTTTCATTTGGTGAAAACGCCGAGGTAATTAACCCACCTGAACTCCGCGACAGATTCATCCAAAGTGTTAATAAAATGTCTGAAATTTACTCACACAAAACTACAGATAATTAATGCAAAAACTCCGCCAGACCATGCTGCCATACACACGGTTTAGCGGAGTTATATTTTAATATTTAATTATATAACAATCACATCATCATTCTGCATTCTGATATCATTGCCGTATACAGTTACTTCTGATAAAGCATTCAGCTTATATATTCTTATGCTGTCATTATCTTTGCAGTATTTTTTAATGCCCTTAATGATACTATTATAATCATTTTTCTTAATCATTGCCTCAAATGCTGATTTCTGCACACGGATGCCGTACATCTGTAGATACTTTGCCAGAGCTGCCCTGCGTTTATCATCCTCAATGTCATATATAATAAGAACATAACATTTGTTATCTGATATCTGCTCATTAATATCGAAAAAATCTCTGGTATCATCCATAACTTTCACCTAACCCTTATAGGCTGATATAATCCAGCATCATTATTATCCATTGCTTTAATCAGGCTTATAATCTGTGCATCAATTGCATGTCTGAAATCCATGCTTTCAGCATCATCAATATACCTAATCTTCGTATTCAGCTTTCTTTCAAGCCAGTTAAGAAATATCTTACAGCCTTCTTTGTTAAGGTACACCGATTCATTTTCTCTTTGAAAATGTTCTTTATGTATCATGTGCTTACTAATAAGACTCAAAACAGCTGCATCTACAATTATCGCACGCCACTCCTCAACCAGATCACACGCCAGCGACGGAGCATTATACCTGTCTCTGTGCATAAATCCCAGATACGCATTCAATCCATGGCTCTCAAGCTGGCACTGAATCTCCCTTATAAGAATTGTATATCCAAGACCAATCATGCTGTTAAATTCATCTTTCGGAGGCCGTCTGCTTCTTCCTGAAAATGCAAATTCTTCATCAACGCATTTCCCAAGCCCCTCAAAATACAGTCTGGCAGCCATCCCCTCATAACCGCCCAAATCTGAAAATGCTTTGGCAGACTCCGCTTTTTTCTTTAATATATTGAGTTTCTTAATGTTCTCTCTGCAATCTGCTTCACCAGATGAAGCATATCTGTTAAGTACAACTTTCTGGTTATGTATCTTAGTTGCAACTATATTTTTTGAAAAATGCATTGCAAATTCTTCTTCATATAATCTGCACTGAAGTCTCTGTCTCACTGCATTTGCATGTTCTCCTGACTCCAGCCTGCCAAAATACTTTCCGCCTTTTGAAAAATATGATACTGCTATTCCATTAGTCAGACAGTACTCAACCATCTGAGTTGTCAGCTGTGACTTGCCAAGTATTGTTATGCCGTCCAGCGTATTCACTGGAATTGATTCAATAACTTCCCCGCCCTTAGTTATCTGGCATTTTCCATCACTGATTCCAACTACCGCACCATTTTCATTAATATACAAATTGCTCATTCAACTACCTCTCGCAATCCAGTTTTCTAAATACATTTTTCACGGTTACCTTATTAATATTCTAAATACTATTAAATAATAAACTTGGGTTAAATGCAACTGGTATTGTGTGGTTTTCTTAAATAATTGTGTTTGGAACAGTTGAGAAAATAATAATTATTCTATATGCCTCGATAATTAGAGAATTTGTGTTGTTTTTATGATGATGTGGTTTTGCCGCTAAAGGAATTCTATATCTTATAATGCGTGCGGTGGTATTCCGACGCTAGTCAAACACTATCTTGTGTCAATCCACTATAAGATTTCAATATCTTCTAACGAGATAATAAGATACTTATGAGACATAATAAATGCATGTGTCAATCCCCTAAAGGATTTCTCTATCTTCTAACTCCAAATACTTTGATAGTGTTAAGATTGAATATATGTGTCAATCCCTTAAAGGGTTTCTCTATCTTCTAACATTTGGATGAGAATGTTGGTAAGCCTGTATTATTTTGTGTCAATCCCCTAAAAGGTTTCTCTATCTTCTAACATTAAACAAGGAAATCGAAGTACCTAGCTTTGTAAGCGTGTCAATCCCCTAAAGGGTTTCTCTATCTTCTAACAATACCAAAAAATAAAGGGTTCACCATGTCCATATATGTGTCAATCCCCTAAAGGGTTTCTCTATCTTCTAACTGTGATGGCGTTATTAAAATACCACAGGATATTAAAGAAAGTGTCAATCCCCTAAAGGGTTTCTCTATCTTCTAACACTAGGTGGTGGATTAGAGGGTTAAACCTTACATAAAAGTGTCAATCCCCTAAAGGGTTTCTCTATCTTCTAACTACTAATGAAAAATACATAAAAAGAAAGGAGGGTAGATTGTGTCAATCCCCTAAAGGGTTTCTCTATCTTCTAACTTATCTCTGACAGTGAAACAATTGATTTTCCTAGCGTGTCAATCCCCTAAAGGGTTTCTCTATCTTCTAACTGGAGAGATGGTTGCACTTGATCTTTTCTTCGCTCCTGTGTCAATCCCCTAAAGGGTTTCTCTATCTTCTAACCTGGGGATTCTTTATACTTGGATGGGTCGCAATAGTGTCAATCCCCTAAAGGGTTTCTCTATCTTCTAACTATCTTACTGAAACTGAAGCTTATGATATGGTAATGGTGTCAATCCCCTAAAGGGTTTCTCTATCTTCTAACGATGCACAGAAACGGCATCCCATACGGCATCCGACCGTGTCAATCCCCTAAAGGGTTTCTCTATCTTCTAACACCGTCTCTCCAATCCCGCTGTTCATCTACGCTCAAACATTACTTTGCGTCGCTGATTATCTTTTTCAGATTTTGTTGTGATATTTTAAAACAAAAACATCAGTTTCCCCAGTATTTATGCCTTACGTGGCTAATTGCTTTTTATACATATTCTATTTCCAATTTACGCAAGATATTTTACATAGTTATTATAATACATTACATATTTATAAGCAAATGCAACCGTTCACAACCCATTCAGTATTCACATCAAAGAATCCTTACTGCGCCCATTCCTATACTGCATTTTATACCTATTCCTGAAAATTCACCTAACTTCAGTAGATATTTGGCTAATTGTTCGATGTCTTCATCAGCGTTAATGCGAATAAGCATATCTCCGATGCAACCGTTAATACGTCTCTTTTCTAATGGAAATGGTTCAGAATGAATATCGTATTTTATTATATGAGTTGAATCAGCAAGTTTTTCAATCAGCTCTGATGAATCCAGATTATCTATACCGCATACTGCATTGTATTTATTGATAAGACTCTGATATATATATCTTAATTCAGGCATACATATATATTCGCCATTTGATTTAAAAGCTGTTGGTGTTACCATCCTGACACGCAATGTATTACTGTCTGGAAGCTGTTTCCTAATGTCATCAAGACTTTTCCATATAATTTCTTTTGCTTCTATATGAACATTAATGTTTCCATTGTATATAACAAACTGCTGGAAATCATCTTTCATAAGCGGCCTTATAATATTATCAAATGCATCTTCACTAAAAGTTTTAATGCACCACTCCATCCTGCCTTCTATCTTCTCAACAGAAATACTGTATGGATTATATCTGAGACTATGCAGATAATCCGCATAGTCTCCTGATATATTTTTCATCATTATTCCCTGTAGATTAGACGATTGATAATATTTAATATCGGTGTCCGTTTTTATTCTTAACTCTGCTGGCATTACTATTACCTCTGTTATTATCCCAATAACCATTTTTATTATCATTTTTCTTTTTAACTTTATCTTTATCAGTTATTTCACAAACTTCATATTGATTAAGTGTTTTTTTCTTATTGGAAGTTATATCTGGAAGTTTATCTTCATTGTGTGAAAACCACTGATGACTCGCCAAAACATTTTCTTTAAGATTATCTTTTTCTCTAGAATATTCCTGTATTATACTTACAAATGGATATCTTACTTCCATATTTCTCACTTCATCAAAGTTTGTTATAGTATTAAATTTTTCCAATGCCTTAGTATCAATAAACTTGATATCCTTGATTGAGTTATTATCAATTCTTTGTTTATTTATGCAGTAATTATCCATATTAAGGTCATTAACTTTCCTTCTGTCATCAAGAATCTGTATCTTGACACTTCCAAGTCCCAGAGGCTTACCATGTCCCAATTTGTGCATATGCTTATCATCTTCAAGTGACAGAACATATTTAAGTACTCTTAACTGATCTTCTGTAATTGAATCATAGTACACAGAAAATTGAAACTCATTCCCGGTATTTATAAGTTCCATAGTGCTGTTTCTGTTTGTTGCAGTCTTGTCTTTATATATTTCTGCGTTTTCTGCAGCCTTTGGAATATGCCAATAATATTTTCTTCCCCTGATTACAGCATCCTTTTCATTATAAGATTTTCCGCCTTCGCTATAGAATTGAAGATAAGATGGTCTTGGAGCACCCAACTCTTTCAACAATACATTCTTTGTAGTTCCTTCATCTTTACAAAGAAATGCATCGGTAAATCTAAGATTACTTCCTTTGCTTTCTTCATTCTTCCCTATCATGCCAAATAATGCACATGCCGGGCATAGTTCTTTTCTAGAATTACACCCTGTATGTTCTTTTGTTATCTCTGACATATTCTTAAGATATGAAAATCTTCCAATAGATGCCATCGAAAGTACAAGTTTTTTATTGGCATAACTCACATCATCATACCAAACTGGTATAATATTATTTCTTTTTGCACGGTCATATCCTGGATATCCATAATGTTCATTCTTAAATCTTTTCTTGTTATTCTTCTCGTCTTGATTTTTATCTTTAGCCGAATCATACAGATTTCTATTAATTGCTTTATCCCTATACATTCTGATAACAGTTTCAAGTGAATGTATTGCTTTTAAGATTTCTTTTTCTTTTACCCCCTTTAATTCATCTCCCTTTTTAAATACACTTTCCGCATGTTTACTGCTAATAGGTTCTCCTATATACAGATATCCCAATTTCCCATCTGCATTTTCATCTGCCTTATACAGCTTATTAACGGAATTCTTCCATGCAGTAAAAGTCCCCTTTTTTGTAATCTTTTCATGTCCGGGACCACCGCCATTAAATATTACTTTATCTCCATAATAAAGCGGCTCGTTATTCTGGTCTTTTACATAAAATTCTTTTCTCTCTTCATCATATCCATATTCAAATCTTACATAAGAATTTCCATTAATATCCTTATATCCTATTCCATTCATTACCAGAGGAATTCTCTCTGCTTCATATAATTTCCATTGATTGTTTTCTTTTATCAAAAGGGCTGGCTTAAATGCTCTGCTTCTTGCTCCATTTGATACATTTGCTCTCGAAGTCAGATATTCATCACCATTTGTTGTTCTAAAACACGAATTGGTAATTGTCTCATATTCTGAACGGATCATTCCTCGTATAGTACTTCCGGGAATAACCACATTTCCACTATCCATGTATCTGAAAGCCTTATATACATTATGATCTTTCTGATTTTTCTGTTCTTCCCGTTTCTCAACATCTCCCGGTATAGCAAGCGGTGTCTTGACAGTAACCCTGCATACTAATTCTCCGCTGATTAAATCTTCATCCTTCATATCAGATATATCAGTTTTACTTATTGGACCCCCGACGGGAATAAAGTTATATGGATTAACAAATTCCGCCTTACCTTTTATATACTTTGCCATCTGCCTTATCCCCCTTTCCAAAATCTGCTAACCTCCAGTCTGCAGTCCTTGCCTGTCCACATTCATCATATTCAACATAATTGCGGACTTTTATCTGCATATCATACTGCTGATTAACCGGAAGCTCATACTTTCCACCGCTGATAGAATAGACTTCTCTTCCCTCACCAGATTTTTTAGTATCAATATCAAGATACAGCCACTGATCGTAATATTCTTCACTTCTAATATTATCAGCGTCTTCTTTGATTCTTTCGTAAAATTCCATATCTATTGTCGGTCTGATAAGTCTGTACTCAGCCCTTTCATTAAACACACGCAGTTCAAGAAGCTTTGATACATCTATATCTTTATCCTCAGCATTTTTAATGGAAAGCCAATATACTTTATCAGTGCAGGCTGCATATATATATGTGTGTTCATTTTTCAAATGTTCTGGAAGATTCTTCAATACCTCTGACCAGTTATTTATCATCATATTACAGTCTCCTCCTTGTATTTTATTTGCTGTAACCACTCTTTATATGCTGGCACGGTGCCGTCTTCTGCTATGTATGGTGCATCATATTCATTGTCATTTATTGAAATATGTGTAATTTCAAAAAGACCTCTGCCTACTGAAGTAAGACCGCCTATTGCCAGATATCCAAAATGCAGGTCCAATATGGATGTAACTAATGCCTTTACATGCTTTTCACTCACATTTGCAGGGAACTCAATTGTAAGTGTTGTATCTCCATCAAAGTAATATTTTTCGGTATACAATGCCCCATCCACTGTGCCTGCAGTAAATCTGTCAATCGCATTTCTTGTAATAACCTTTGATTGCGCACCTTCTATTATGCTCTCAGAAAACTTTATAAGCGACTTGCTTCCCATATCACCAAATAATGTGTTCAGTGATTCCGCACTTAGCTTTTCCATATGATGCCTGAAAGCTCCAGACCAGCTTGTTCCTGGAATAACCGGCTTTTCTTTTCCGTTAATTACAGAAGTAAGCTGTGAATAGTCTGCCTGTAAATCATTCTGTGAATTGACTGCTGTTGTATATTTTCTAATAGATATACCACTTTTCTGTTTTAATGATATATTAATTACATTTGTATTGATTATATGATTACAATCCTGCTCTTCTTGAATTGATATCTCTTTCCATGCGCCGTCATTATCATACATATCAAAATCAAGCCAATTCATTTTCTGCTTCTCATCATTAAAATCAAATGAAATTGTACATGCAGACGTTACTATTGTGCTTCCTAAGCCTCTCATTGTCTTAGAACCAAATGTGAATCCATTTGAAAGCCATTGTTTTACAAGTAATAAACCTACATCTGTCTGACTATCATTATAGAAGTCCTGCTCAATATATGTTACAAATCTGGCTCCTGGTTCCACTACTTCAAAGTCAAACTTTGCTCCCTGCCTGACGGTCTTATATTCATCCAATCCAACACAGTCTCTTTTGGTTACGGCTGCTGTGTCAGAAATTACATCCGCATCATACACTTTTACAAGGCTTTCTTTTGCTGACTCTAATGCCTCATTATTCACCGACCTGTTGATTACTACTTGTCCAAAATAATCACTGCAGCTTATATCAGCATAATTCTTATCAATGTATTCTCTGTATACTCCTGCAATACTTGTTCCCGGAATATATGGAATTCCTCTGCTGTTCTTTATAACATCTTTATCAGAAAAACTATTATCGCCAGAACCTATATTCATTGCAGATAATAATTCAAATTCTATTCGATAATATACTTTTTTACTTATATGTTCACTCATTATCTGCCTCCTGATCCTTTTTAATATATTTCTGATATGTCAATGCTTCAATAGTCATCTTATTCCACATTGAATATAATTTTTTCTTTGCGTAATCTTCTCCAGATAAAGCTTTCAGTTTTTCATAAAATATTAATGTTTCATTCGTATCTTGCGGTACAAAATACTTCATTATATACTTTGTATAACGCTTACACTCGTCACATGTTGCTTTACGTTTGATTGAGTCAATTCTCTTTTTATATTTTTCATAAGCTCTGTCTGCTATGGCATAAGCATCGTGTCCCTTATCAGCTTCACTATATGCTTCATTATAAGACTCGATTGCCATAAGCGTTAATCTTCCTAATGAAGAAGCAGATATATTAATTGTTTTTTCATATATATGCTTGAATATGTCAGCCTTAACCTCTTCATATAATTTCTTCTCGATTATGTCTTGATATATAGCTTTTACATCTGGACTTTGGCGTAATTGCTCATTCACATCTTCGGAACTCATTGAAATCTTTTGTTCATTCAGAGCATAATCTGTTCCTACTCTCTTTACTTCATAACTGCCAAGCCCTTCATTATTCTTAACGCCTAAATAATCCGGCCATACTGCATTTTCAGTAACTTTATATGCAAATGTACTTCCTGCTGCCACACATGGAAGCTCCTGCTTGTGAAGATTCCATACTCCTGAATAACCTGTCATTATCTTGGTCTGAATACTTGAAAATTCTTTTACTTCATCATTTTCATCACATGATAATCCACATTTTTCTGCTATTATCTGTCTCACATCATTATAATCAGCTGTATAGTTTCCATCTTTTGTTATAAATAATGAATCACTCAGCAGATTGATTCTTACAATATCTCCAGCCGATACCGCATATTCCGGCTTCTTATAGTTTTCTACTTTAATAGACTTAACCAAGCAGCGTCCGTACTGGGCTGTACGCGATTTACCAAATGACATTTTATCTGCTTTTAAAATATTAAGTATTATTTTCTCATATTTCTTATCAACAACTATGTCACCTGCAAACAGCTGTCCCGGCTCAATTGCTTCAAAGAAATAAAGCATTTCATCATTCTTCTTTGTATGATGATACAGAATTTCTTTATTAACTTCGGTAATGACATATCCGCCATCTATTTCAGCAATCACTTTGCCATTAAGTTTTTTAGGCTGATTACCTTTATGATAATCATAACTCGAACCTTCTTCAAATTCTTCCACCTGCATAAGCAGATCACTATCAACCAGCACTTTAGTTTTCTTTAATTTTCTTATATAACCTGGTGCTTTATGACACACAATGTACTCATTATCTCTGCTCTCTACAGCCAGATTAAGGTCTGAAAATACTGTCTTGTTCGATAAAAACAGTTCTTTAAATGCTTCATCATCTGCACTGTTATTTCCAGATTTTAAGTACTGTGAAGCAAATGCACCTAACACTGCACTTCCGCTTATGTAATCTAAACTCATTGTATCTTTATCTGAACTAATGATAATAGGTGCTTCATTCTTAATAACGTATTTAATTCTGACTCTTTGTGCATCTGATGTAGAAATGTTTTCTATACATTTCTCAATATTCCTATCCGATTCAGAATTCTTTTTATCATTCTCACTACATTTGTCCAGATACATTCTGACACTGCCCATACCTCTGTTTCTATTCATACCGATATTTCTAGTAGCCTTTAACAGATTTGACACTGTTTCTTCTTTTGTATCTGGAAATGTTATTTTTCCCTCAAAAACCATCTCTTTATCATCAATAAATGAATACTGATTTATTGCTCTTGTAAAACGCAGTGTATTTTCTTCTGCTGCTCCATTTTTATCAAGTTTTGTCTGTGCTTTTAATGTTGTATATAAGTTAATAACATTTTCCTGTGTAAATACATTATCATCCTGCTTATTAGAGTACAGCTTTTCTATCAGTCCTGTATTATTTATGTATGTTCTTGGATATGCATCTGTAATTGTGATTACATCATTGCTGTCATATATAGAGGCTGCTCTCTTACCAAACATTGCATATATCTCGTCATCTGTCATTCCAAGCAGCTCTGCCGACTCCCTCAGACAGCCTTTTAAACGCTTTCCTGAAATATATGGAAAACCGTATTTGTTATAAGAAACATCACTATCCACAATTCCTGCATAAGAAAATCCTGATCCAACGCAAAGGTCAGATTTTAATTGTATAAAGAATTTTTTAGTTATCATTTACCTCTTCCCCCTGCTCTCCTTTTTTACTAAACCACTGATCATAAACAATTCCTATATCATAGATAAGACTGCGTCTGCGTTCCTCTTTCTTATTATCTGACTTATCTTTTATCATGTCTTCAAATATGTATTTAACATCCGCATTTTTCTTAACTGTGCTGGACATATGTGCATATATACGGCTCATTTCCATATTGAATACCTGGAGTGAATCCTTAGCTGATGAAACTAAATCTTTTATATTAGTTCTGGCATCCATCGCATTAAGTCCTACAACGATTCTCTTAACCTCATCTAATGTGTATACATCCGGCTCTTTAGATTCTCCTGCAATAAGCCAAGGCTTGCTGCTTAAATCTCCTGTTTCACGAGCACGCATTGTATCTAAATTCATGCCTAACGCTCCCTGACAATACTGGAAATCCATATAACATGTATCAGTTTCCTCACGCTTCTTCATTACGGCCTTAGCATTATCACAGCACTCTTCAGCAATCTTATATGCCTCATAATATGGTGCATGTGAATGAAACAATGCTATTCCTGCACATGAACTGCAGCTTTCATCTTTTCTTAATGTATCAAAATATGCTTCTACTGCCTTAAATGCATCCGATGCCTTACATATAAAGCTCATTTCATCACCAGCATTTACAATGATTCTGTTTTTTAATTTCTTAACAATGGCATCTCTTGTTTCATCTACATATTTTCTCTGTATGTCATTAGAGAATTCTCTTAAGGCAGCAATTGAAGATTTATAATCACTGCTGTCAGCATTCTCTAAGCATCCACTGACCTTCGCTCCCATATTATTTCCATCTATAAAAATAACTGCAAGCATACTGTCTGAGCCTTTTTGTGCAACAAGTTTGTCCAGTATCTGCTCGCCAATCAGCTGTTCATTGCTGAATTTCTTGTATTTGGCATAACTCTCCTGTGATACTTTTGACGGAATATTTTTACCCTTAATCTTCCCAATATTGGTAAAAACAATCGGCTGTGATGTATTAGAATCGACCTGAACAAATGGTATTGCATTCACAGAACGCATAATGCTTTCCTCATTCTCATGTCTTCGATGCTCAGTTCTAAGTCTTTTTTCATCAGCTTTATAATCGTCAAAATTATCTATTTCAACATACGAACATAAAACTCTTAATGTGCCGATGTTTTCTAAAACCGCCTTAGTAAACTTCTTGTTCACCTCAATCAATATTTCTTTTGTCTTATATATGACAAAGAAATTACCTCCGCCATCATAGATTACCTCTCCGACATAACCTTCTGATAAATGTTTTTCCCAGCCCTCCTGTGTAAATGCTGTATCTCCGCTTTCTTTTTTATATGAGTATATTCCTTTATTGTTTTCTGAAACGCTCTCTGCCGCACAATAAAGATAGTCAGCAAATACATCACGAATAATAGCCGAACCTCCTATAATCTCTTTTATTTTGTTGGTCTTAAAAATAAACTCCTGTTTTCCCCTGACATCATACATTGCAAGTACGTATTTATCTAAAATATTTCCCATAAATTTTCTCCTTAATAATTAATGCATTTTCGCTTAATTTTTAATATCCTGCTTAACTTTTCTCATTGAATCAACAAGTGCATACATAAGATTCTTAAGGGCATCTATATCTAATATCTCTTTTTCATTAGGCACATATGCATGATTTACAGTATTACGCTGTTCTTTTATAAAACCATAAATCAAAATAGTTTTTTCTAATTCATCTAAAGAAACATTCGATTTATAGTTAATATCATCAATACAGCAAATATTTCTTTTATATTTATTGATGTTTTTACTTATATATTCATTAAATTCTTCTCTATTCATTTTACCCTTTCTAATAATTTTATATATCTCATTAATCAATTCGGGTTTGAACTTTAATATTGCTGATTCATATAATTTACAAATAACAGCATTTTTCACATCATCTGCGTTATAGTTTCCTATTTTAAATAATTGACTCCAGCTATAACTTCGTCCATTATATTTCATCATTGTTTTATTACTTATTTTTTCACCATTAATCAAAACCTTTTCTTTTAAGTCATCTTTAATTTCTTTCTTAATTTCATTTTCAATTTCACATAATCTATTATCATTACGTACTTTTAATAATTTAATAATAATTTCTTCTGCCTTTGCTTTTGTTATATTAAGCCAATTATCAAAGCATAAACCTTCTTCACTAAGATTAGATCCAACCTCACTTTCTTCTAAAAATTTCTTTATTTCATCACATTTGTTCTTATTAGCATTTTCAAATATAGCATTTATGCATTGCACCTGATTAATAATATTTTCTTTCTCAGATTCATTTATCTGAAGTTTTTCTGCTGTTTTATTTTCAAATTCTATTAATAAACTACGCAGATATTCTTCGTATACAATATTAGGAATATAAGATATAAATCTATAATAATTCTTTTCGTATTTTCCACCTTTAGTCCTATATGTATTATTAAATTTATCATCAAAATCATTACTAAATTCAATAATCTTATTATCAATCAAAAATTTAGGCAACTGTTCTGAAGAAAGTGTAAGCGCTTGTTGAACATAATCTTTATTAAGGCACCATCTTATTATATTATCAAGATTATTCCCGTCACTTGCTCTGTCAAAACCCTTAAATTCACTCAATATCATCGAAAAAATTATTTTAAATATTATTACATTGGTAGAATCACTTCCTCCTGAGTAATCTTCATTGAATTTTTCAAGATATGATATAACACTTTCTTCATTATTTGCCGAAAGCAATTTAAGAATTCTCTCTGACCTGCACAATTGTAAAGCCTGTGAGAATTCTTCAAGTTTCTTCATACATCTGTTTATATCTTTTTTTAGATTATCATCTTTTTCATGATTCAATCTTTTATCAGCATATTTTTTTAATGATTCAATTCGTCCATAATTAATATATTCACCTATAATGGCAATTAATTCTGAAGATTCATATATATTCTGTGTGTTCTTTATCCGTATTGGCTTTTTGATATTTACCATGCTATATATACCATTCAATATAATATTATGATTATTTTTACTCATTATAGATATTATATTGTACAACATAAACATAACATATCTAACTCCACCATTAGATTCAATATATATATTAATATGCATTTCAGGATTGTCTTCTGATACTTTCTCTATCAAATTTTTAACTTTATTAATTGTTTCTACTGTATCTTTCTCTTCTGGCTCATCTTTTATTTCTACCTTTTCCATATTGGTATTCTCATATTTTTCTATTTTTCTACAGAGAAATTCCAGACTGGTTAAATTACCATCTGGATTTTCAGTTTTATTTCTTGAATTTTCATTAATAGTCCTATTTCTAACACTTTCCGAGACTATCATAATAATTTTATCTAATTGTTTTTCATTTTTCTCCAGCAATTTCTGCAAGCCTTCAATAGGAGCTTCATTAGTCATGTTACCTTTTATTTTTTTATTATCTTCATCCAATTCATCAAATATATATTCATTAGTATCAATTAAATTATTAGTATTCACAAGACTTACATTTGTAATCATAATATTATATTCTGATTTGTTACTATCTTGTTTATTCTGCATGGTATTCATAATTGCCCCCTTTTTACTTTATGTTAATACATATTTTCCTTATCTCTACCTCTCATTCTTCAATATAACTTTTTAGTCAATTCTGGAAGTTCATCCATCCCCGGTATTCCCTTTTTCCCACAATAAGGACACAATATTTGTCCTATGTCAGGATTACATAAGTATTTTCTCTTACATATAGGACATCTTTTATATACTGGCATACTCTTCATATTTACCTCATTTCACTCCACCACTTCCACATTCTCCCCCTGACTCCTCAGCCACACATTAATTCCCTCGCCGAATACCTCAGCAGCTACGGTGTACACACCATCTTTTTTATCAAGAATCTTTGCTGTAGGGAGGCGGTCAAGGACTGCCTCAACACTTCCACCCTTGTACTTGAATTTGATTTTCTTAAGCTTGCCGCCATACATAAACTGTACTCTCTTGCGAAATTCTCCCTCTTCAAATCTATCACTGTAAGGTATCTTAAAATGCTCATCAAGCACCTTATAGTCAGCTATCCTGTCAATTCTGTAGATTGTTGGAAACGCATCATCTATCACTTGAAAATTCGCCTTGATTTTTTCATCATCTATAAAAGCTGTAAGATAGAAGTAGAATTCTGAAAACATTATTGCAACAGGCTTTACTCTCCGCTTAACCACTTTATTATTAGTACTTTTCTTATATTCAAGTTCCAGATAATTGCAATTTCTTATTGCAAGTCCAATATCCCACATCTTATCTACAAACTCTGATTTGTTTGTCAGTTCTATGTAATGGAACTCCTCATTTTTAATTAAATCCTGTACTATCACTTTCCCCTCTTGTGGTACACAACGGTCAACCAGTATGTCAAGAATATGTTGCATCTCATTCTTCGTAAACGCCCTGCTGTCTAGCAGTATCTTGCATATTGCAAGTATCTCGCTGTTTGTCAGCTTCGTCTTGTATATCTGATTAAGATAATGTCCGCCTTTCTTCTTGTCATATTCGATTGTGTTGATTACTCCGCTCTTTCCAGCTTCCTGTTCAAAGAAATTATTAATTGCACTTATATCACGCTGAATGGATCGCTCAGATACACCATATCTGGCAGCTTCAGCTTCCTTGTCAACTACTTCTCCTTCCATAAAACGTTGATACAAGCTTAATACACGGCTTACTTTATCATTGTAGTCATTCTCCATAAGTAATTCTCCTCATTTCAGTAAGATAATGTAATGCAATATTTCACGATTTAATCTGTTAATATTTTAGCACTTTATTGTAAAAAATGCTAATATAAAATCAGTTTTTGCGAATTTTTATGCAATATTTTCACAAATGTAAGTTCTTATAATTATTCATTATACAATTAATGAAAATATATTAAATCCTGTAAACACATATATCATATACAGCAACATAACCACGAATAAAAACAGATAAATAATTGCCAGAATCGGATATCCTATGCTTCTTAACTTAATCAGCCTGCATTCTTCATAATATTCTTCGTAATTAGCATACGGAATCTTCTCTTCTTCTGGTAATTTATTCCACACCTGTCTTGAGTTATATCTGATATTGAATAGATACGGTCTTTTCAGATATACATAATCACTATCGTTATCATTTTCAACATTATTATTGTCACTCATCTTATGCCTCCTCATTTTGCTTCTCTTTTATGTTTTAATGATAACAAACAGGTCGGACATTATATGTCTTAGTGTCATATTTTGTCTTAGCATTTTAAAAATGTTTTATATTGTCCGTGACTAATCTTGTTTTAGTTGTAGATAATTATAACATTAACAATTCAATATTACAATTATATGTACTATGTATATAATCTTTGTTGTGGGGGATTTCATGAAGGATATTGATTTTGAAAGTATTGGAAAGAAGTTAAAAGAAATACGCTTATCAAAAGGGTTGCCGCAGGACGCTGTTGCCAGTGCCGCTGAGGTCAATACTTCTCATATAAGCAATATTGAGAATAACCGCGTGAAAGTTTCCCTGCCTACACTTATCTATATATGTAATGCACTAGGTGTAACTGTAGATTATGTATTATCTAGTGAATATACTGGCGATTATTCTTCAATCGACAGGGAAATCATGAAAGAGATTCAGTCTCTTTCTGATGAAGAAAAGGAACGTGTCTTAAGGGTTGTGCGTGCCCTCAAGTAATCTCACAGCATAGTTAAATCCTGCCATGAAGCTTTCTTTTTTCGCAACTTCGGCAACTACCATATATTTATCACGCTCACATTCATAATCGCTCCATGTTGCCAGTTCTTTGAACTGCATCAGCTCATGTTCAATCTGTTTTTCTACTAATTCATCCACATTTTTCATTATATCTGTCTGACTTACAAGCATGTTATATAATCCTTCTAATTCGTTCTGCATAATTATTCCATCCTGTATATGTATTCTGATATTGTCCGCCGGCTACCTTCTTAATAGTCTCCGGCTTGTTTCTTCTAAAATAATATCAGTTAGGTCAGACATTTATTGTCATATTGTTTTATTTTATTAAAAAATCAGGCTTTGGATTTCTCCTCCGCCTGATGCATCATCCATTTATTTAATCTTCACTACATATTGAGCATCCATATATTCAGCAATTGCATTTGATAATAACTCTGCAAATCTTTTCTGTACATATTTTACATTCGTATTATGCTCTTGTTCGTTATCATCAGGATTTCTAAAAGATAAATTCAAAATATTATCTTCCACATTTTCTACCCTGAGTGGTTTAATCCATGTACTCATCTGTATATCCTGAATATTATATTCTGTCTGAAGAACTAATAATATTGATTTCCAGTTATTTTGGATATTAGCAACAGGACTATCTTCTATGCTGTCCGTATCATATTCCTCCTGCACCTCATTATAATCTTCTTCCTCGTCTTCATCTTCATCATAGTCGTCGCTCCTCAGCTTTTCCTCATAGTAATGCATTTTTGCATTTGCAACTGCTCCTTCAATATTAGCTTTCACATTAGCCCAGAAAAATCCCATAATAAATGTCTCCTTTCATCTGTACATAAATCGACTGTAAATACAGGTTGTTTGTATATTAAGAATAGCATTCAAGTCAGACATATTGTGTCTATACAATTTTTTATGCTTGCAAATTATAAAAAATCAGGCTTTGGATTTCTCCGCAGCCTGATTTCGATTCTATTAATTCAATTCAATATTATCGCTAGACCCACTAATCAGCCTTATTATCTGATTTTCGTAGGTTTATTTTATTTCCCAAATCACATTTAATTGTGCGAAAACCCACTAATCAGCAAATCCGTATTGCTTGAGTAGGTATTTTTCAGCTCTTAAATTGATAAGCATTATGTTTTGCATCTATTTTGCTGCTAATTCACCTACTATTCTTAGTATTATAGCAAAATTAGTGGGTTTATTATGAATTTTCATCTTTAAGGCGACTGCAATTCACCTACTATTCTACCCATATCTAACTATTTCGTAGGTCTTGACAAATTTATCATGCATTCCTGATGACATATCTTTCTTTCGTAGTTCATTTATCATGCATTCCTGATTACTTATCTTGCAATCATATCTCACTTATCATTCTTTCCCAACCAGCTTTTCCTGCTAATGCTTTCCGGTCGCAGCATTTCTAACTCAAAACAGTTTTTTAACACAGCCAGCTCTATACAATCAATTCTTACGCTTACTAATCAGCCTTTTTCTCTTGCCATCTCAAACTCCTGCTTTATCTGTGCAAGAAGCTCAGGATTAACAAGAACATCACATATTGAATCAGCCATTATCTTTGCTGCGTATACTATAGCATTATGCGCTGCATCACTCTTTCCTGCTTTAAGGTAAGCTTCTGAATGTGGCTGTGCATCCTTGTCTGTGAATGCAATTCTTATACATGAGCCTGGAACTTCATATAACACATTGCCGAAATCTGTTGAACCAGTCCTTTCGCGTGGTGGTGCGATTGATGGGGCATTCTCATATGCTGCATTTGCCATAAGCAGATTATTGACCTTATGGCACACAACCTTGCTCTTGAATGGAAGGTCTCTCTGAACCTCATATGTTGTTCCAGTCATAAGCGCAGCGCCTTTTAAAATGTTGTAGAATCTCTCTACAACTTCATCAAGGTATTTCGTGCTGTATGAACGGAGTGTATATTCTGCAACAGTAAGATCCGGAACTACATTTGGAGGACCACCTGCATTACGGATTGTGTAATGCATTCTTGTGTCATCTTTAACATGCTCTCTTAACATCTCAATTGCATGGAATGATAATAACGCTGCATCAAATGCGCTGCGTCCTTCTTCAGGACTTATTGCAGCATGGCTTTTTACTCCGTGGAATGTTACCACGAAATTCTCGAGTGCCATACATTTTTCATCTACTGATGTATTAGGTGAACCATGCGACATAAATGCAAGGTCAAGCTCTTTCATATAACCTTTATCGAGCATAATTATCTTGCCGCCAAGAGTTTCCTCTGCCGGGGTTCCATACACAACAAGCCTGCATGGATAATCCTGAAGGCAGTTCTTTACTGCGATTGCTGCCCCTATTCCGGCAGGTCCCTGAAGATGATGTCCACACGCATGTCCGATTTTTTCAAGAGCGTCATATTCAACAAGAATTCCAATCACCGGGCCGTCACTTCCATTATCCCATGTTGCCCTGAATGCTGTTTCAAGTCCTGTTCCACGCTCTACCACAAATCCTTCTTTTTCAAGATAACTGCACAATATATCAGATGTCTTGTACTCTTCCCCGCTTATCTCCGCAAGGTCAAATATCTCATCTGCCATCTGGCATAAATCTTCTTTATAGCTGTCAATAACCGCCCCAAGCTGCTTCTTAATATCGTCTGACATAATATCTGCTCCTAATCAATTCTAATATCCAATCATTAATGCACCAAGCATAAACAGGCATCCAAGTGCTGTCCATATAAGGAACAGAGGCATCATGAACTTAAGCCATTTGCTATAAGGAATCTTTGATACAGCAAGATATCCCATAAGTGATGATGACATTGGAAGTACTGAGTTAGAGAATCCGTCTCCTAACTGGAACGCAAGTACTGATGTCTGTCTTGATATTCCTACAAGGTCTGAAACCGGCACCATAAGTGGCATTGTAACTGCTGCCTGACCTGTTCCTGACACGATTACGCAGTTAATAAGTGACTGACATAAGAACATGCCGACAGCCTTAATTGAATCTGGCATAACATTTACAATATTAACAATTCCGTACACGATAGTATCAAGAATATTGGCATCACTTAAGATTACCTCAACTGTACGGGCAATTCCGATTATAAGACATCCTACGATAATGCCTTTAGCACCTTCTCCGAATTCCCTTGCAATTCTGCTAGGACCGTAACCGCTGATAAATCCGCATATTACACCCATAAATATGAACAGACCTGACATTTCTTCAAAGTACCAGCCCTTCTTTGAAAGGCCATATATAAGTATTCCAAAGCCAAGTGCCATAACAACAAGAACTGCAATCTGTCTTACCGTAATTGTGTCTGTTGCATTGTCAAATGTGTACTCCTGGTCTTCAGGAATTCCATATATTACGCTTTTTTCAGGATGTGCTGCAACCTTTCTTGCATAGCAGATTATGTATGCACTTGTAGTAGCAAGAAGCACAACAAGAATAAATACTCTGTAAGCCATTCCTGAGAACAACTGCAATTCTGCTATATCCTGCGCAACTCCTACATTGAACGGATTAAGTAATCCGGCTGTGAATCCAACCGCTGCACCGAGTGCAATCATTGCTGTTCCTGTAACTTTATCAAGCCCTAAGAATAACGCAAGTGTAATTCCGATAGGAACGAATATCATAACCTCTGATGACATTCCCATTGTGAATCCGAATATAGAAAATAATGTCAAAAATACAGGGATTACAACATATTTGTGCTTAGAAAATGTCTTAGATAACTTCTTGCATAACGCTGTAAGTGCGCCTGTTGATGTAATTACCTGAAAAGCTCCGCCGATTATCAGCATAAATGTAATTGTTGACGCTGATTTCACAATTCCGGTATAGATTGCTGAAGGAATCTTTAACGGATTAAGCGGACTTGATGCTATTCTGTGATAACTTCCAGCTTCAACTAAAGTCTTACCTGTTGCGGCATCTTTAAATCTTGTAAACTCGCCTGCCGGCACAATATATGTTGCCGCTGCAGCAATAAGAATAATTACCACAAGTATTACAAATGTATGTGGCGTTTTCCATTTTTTCTTTGCTTTTGTTTCCATGAAATTTTCTCCCATAACTAATTTATATTTTTATATATTTTAATATAAATCATACTAAAAATAAAATTGTATGTTTTTATCGAAAGTATAAATCTAATTTATAGTTTCGATTGATTGATACATTTTAATTATGTATAATTATTACATTATTATTGAAACATGCACTATTTTAGAAAGGAAATTCATATGATTACTGAAAAAGACATGCAATATGTTCTTACAATTGCTAATTATGGAAATCTTACCAAGGCCGCCAATGCTCTGTTCTTGTCGCAGCCGGCTTTGAGCATACATCTTAAACAGCTTGAGACATCACTTGGCATACAGCTTTTTGAAAGAAAAGGCCGCCGCATGATTCTTACATATGCAGGCGAGGAATTCGTGAAATCTGCCAGAGATATTACTATGAAATGCTTTGAGCTTGAAGACCGCATGATTGATATTGGCAAAAATGTAGCTGTTAAACTCCGCATTGGTTACATGGTCCGTCAGGTTGAGTCTCTCTTTCCTTCTGTTATGACTGCATTTAACAGACTGTATCCACAGTCAGTTGTATATGCCATTGACGGACATCTCTCAGACCATGAAGAGCAGCTTCTTGCCGGTGACCTTGATATGTTCTTTGGATATAACAGCGTGAGCAACACCAGACTTTCCTATGAAACCATATATGAAGACTGTCTTGTTGCCATTCTTCCCAAAAGCCACCCTGCTGTATCTTTCGCAGAGTCTAAAGAATCATGCATCTATCCATGGCTTGATCTTGCGCATGTAAGAAAAGAAAGATTCATCCTGCAGCACAGCAACCAGAGTATAAGGCAGCTTGAAGAGGACGCCCTTTTCTATGCTGATGTCCTGCCAGAGCTTACCTATAAGATAAGCAGTATTGACGCAGGAATACGACTTGCTGAAAAGGGATATGGAATTGCATTTACATTAAACAGTTATCTTGCTTCAATGAAGCTTTCACCTGATTCAGTTGTATTACAGGTTGGCGACCCAGACTTGCGTATACCATTCTCCGCTGCCTTCAGAAAAGAAGATGAAAACCGGAAAGAACTGAAAGAATGGATACGGCTGACTAAAGAGCTTGTTTCCAGACAATAAAATAACCGGCTGATACTGCATTTAGCTGTACCAGCCGGTATCTTAATATTATTCAATTATAATACTTCTACAAGCTCAATCCTGAAATTCAGTTCTTTTCCTGCCATCTCATGATTAGCGTCAAATGTAATCTCAGTATCAGTTAAAGCAGCAACCCTAGCTGGGAATGGCTGTCCATACATATTCTGAAGATATACTTTATCATCAACTTTAAGTTCTTCTGCACCAGGAAGCTCACTTATAGGCAGTGTTATGAAAGCTCTTGGATCGGCTTCTCCATACGCCTCCTCTGGCATAAGATGAACATCAATAACGTCTCCGACATTCATTGTTGCAACAGCCTTGTCAAAGCCCTGAATCATCATTCCTGCTCCACAAGTAAATTCAAGCGGTTCACCTCTGTCGTAAGAAGAATCAAACTGTGTTCCATCGTTAAGTGTTCCTTTATAATGAACCTTTACCTTCTTTCCCACATTAGGTCCTTCAAATGATGGTGTAAATGTACCACAGCCACCGCCGCAGCCGCCACAACCACTTCCGCAGTCTGATTCACCTTCATCACTTCCACAATGTCCGCAGCCTGACTCTTCATCTTCATGGCTTCCACAGTGTCCGCAGCCATGACCTTCTTCATGATCGTGATGATGGTCGCAATTAACTCCTGCTGATGTTAAATCGCCATTAAGATATGCCTCAACTGCTGCGTCTGCCTCTCCATCTGCTCCTGAATATACATCAATTCCAGCTTCTGAAAGTGCTGTGACTGCACCGTTACCAATTCCGCCACATATAAGAACATCTACACCTTTATCCTTAAGAACAGCTGCCAATGCGCTATGACCAGCTCCATCAGTGCCAATTACCTCTGCACGGACAATATTCTTTCCTTCTGCCTCATAAATCTTAAAGCTCTCAGAATGTCCGAAATGCTGAAAAATCTGACCATTCTCGTATGTTACTGCTACCTTCATTAATAATCCTCCTGATTAATATTTATTTATCCTCATACAGTGCATGATAGACTTTAAGGAACTTTTCATCTCTTTCCCCAGTTTTATCCTGTCTCTGCCATCAGAATAATCGTAAAATCCTTTTGCTACACATTATAACACTTCTTACTCATTATTATCTCTCCAATAGTCTTATAATATTAATAACATTTACTACATGGCGTATAGCCAAGGCTTTGTGCTTTCTCTAGCGTAACCTGACTCGGATTCTTCATATTACTGCATGAACTGCTTCTATGGTATTTCTTTCCAGATTTGGGAATCCATACCATTGTAGAACTACCAGAATTGTTAGAAACCACTGGTTCCTCTACTGCCTGCTGTTTCTCCTCAACCTGAGGTGCAGCAGCTTCTGTCTTCTCAGTTACTGCCTCTGTAGTCTTTTCTTTAGTGACTTTTTCTGTGTTGGCAACGCTCTGTGTTGTCTGTTCTTTACTAACGGAAACTGTTGTCTGTGCTACAGATTTCATCGTAGCATTTTCCGCTGTCTCTGTACCACAACCCACGAGCATACATATACTCATGATAATTACCATTAATAAACATCTTGTTCTGCCTCGCATATTAATCAGCTCCTTTGTACATATATAATTGTTCCGACCATTATTTCACTGATAAGATAGTATCATAATATGTACATTTCCGCAAGATAACGAGTTCATTAGTAATTATTACCACATAAAAACTATGCCACATGTATGCACTACATATGGCAGGTTTACACTAAGAACATATATTTTCTAAAACTCATTCTCCTCAAAGAACTTCCGCTTTCTCTCAATCATCTCATCAATTCTCTCGACATAGCTTCTGACGTCTTTGACATTCTCTATTCTCTCAATTCTTACAGAATGATTAGCATCGCCTTCATTATGGAACACAACCTTGGTTGAAGCACCTGCGCCACATGCAATTATGGTCTGTTTTTCTTCCATAATAAGAATATTATATATACATTCAAGACCAGAAACTGCATAACCAACATTTTCAAAGTTCCCGGCCATATTCTTCTGACGGTACATATAATATGGCTGCATGTTAAGGTCACGGGCTGTCTGTTCTGTCATTGCAATAATATTATCTGTATTCTCTATTGAAAGTTCCGCATACTGCTCACGCAAAATGTTGAGTCTTGATGCTCTCTTAATTGCAAGTGAATGTACAGTAAGGCTCTCTGGTCCCATAGCCTTAATTTCATTAAGAGTATGAGCGACCTCATCAACTCCCTCTCCTGGGAGTCCTAGAATCATATCCATGTTAATATTATCAAGTCCGGCTTCCCTTGCCATTGTATATGCATTCTTAATATCTTCAACCGTATGCTTTCTT